>TARA_R110002111_G_scaffold42136_7_pt1 | contig 11663 bp, 11 predicted proteins | sample TARA_R110002111 | Tara Oceans TARA_R110002111 (sample SAMEA4397363) | marine metagenome | biome: Polar Biome; feature: [ZZZ] marine water layer (ENVO:01000295); material: water (ENVO:00002006), including particulate matter (ENVO:01000060) such as... | depth 199 m | reverse complement strand
TGTAAAATAACTTAAATGGTATTTATGTTAACCCAATAGCCAACAATATATTAATTATTTTAAATGAAAGCACATTAGAAATGTTGGGGGGGGGATTGACCAACCTTTCTACATTTTCTGTTTTTGGTTAAAAATAATGGTATTGAAATTTTTGTCCAAACTAAGGGATTACCATGATCGGAAAATTGATTATTTGACTTAGGCACTTAGCCACTAATGTTTTTGATCGGGCATGGCGGGGTCTTTACCATGCGCAGCATTAGGTTGTCGAAAATCCCCTCCTTCATGAAGCTCCTATTGAACCTGTAGCAATATTCGTCGAGATAGTCCTGCAGGTCTTCCACGTGGTGGTGCATACCCCTTAGCCATCCCTTTAGCATCATGATCGCCCTGTGCAGTTCGGGGAAGTTGCTCCCCTTCTTGCCCGACGGGATCCGTACCATGTTCGCGAAATCCTTTTCCAACGGCCCGTAGCCCGTCCATTGGTCGGTGGTCACCTTTGCGGCCGGATCGATGTGGTATTTCATAAAGCTCCCGAGGCACGCCGCATCGGCATGGGGGATTTCCCTTGCGTAGAGCCTGCTCACGCCCTTGCCCTTTTTCTCTATGCCGACCACGACCAGCTTTTTGTTGGCGTTCTGTCTGCCGCGCACGCCCTCTTCCTGTTGGCCGAAGACCGTCTCGTCCACCTCCGCGGTACCGGTTATGGGGTGGTCGCCCGAGCTCTTCATGGCCTTCATCACCTTTCTCTTGAACCTCCAGCAGGTCTTCTGCCCCAGCTCGAGCTTGCGGGCGAGCTCGGTGGAGGAGAACCCTTTTTTGTTGGTCGCCAAAAAGTACACGATCCAGAAGGCCTTGAGGAGGTCGAACTTCACCTTGTGGAAGAGCGTGCCCGCCGTGGGCGACTCCACGTAGCGGCACCGCGTGCACTGCCTGGAGTGCGGCGAGGATCCCTCGCAGCTGTGGCCGTGGCCGCATTTGGGACATTTGTAGCCATCGCCCCATTTCAGCCCGGCCAGGTGAGACAGGCAGCTGTCGTTGTCCGGGAATTTCTCCATAAAGTCGAAAAGGGACATGCTCTTGAATCTTTGCTCCATGTTTTCGATATTTGTTTCCCCGAATTTACTACTTTTATCGTTATTGGTTAAGTACCTAAGTCAATTGATTATTTAAACAAACTTTTTCTGAAAAGAAACACGTATTACCGTCACCTTGATCGACAAGCATCTTTATTTGACGAACCAAATAACATAGAAGAAGTGTCTGAAAACGTTATTACCATTGATAAAAAAAATAAAAGTGCCAATTGACCAACTTGATTTCCGATATGGTCCCATAGCTTTCAAACACAAAGAATCAAAGTATGGGTTTTTTCCTCTAATATAATCTGTTCAGATCTTTGAAGTTATTGGGGAAATTCACCAAACTAAAATTTAAAATCAAAAAGAACGCTGTAAACATGATTAGCAACATCTCTTAAATTAAGAAAATAGAGCAGTATCACTCCAATAAGCCAAAAATTATTATGTTCATGAGTTAAACAAAAGCCTTACACTTACTTGATTTCAATCAAGTAATGTATGCTAAAATCATATTAATTTTATATCGATATTTATAACTAAATCTTATTCAATATGGAAAAAACAATAGTAAATAAATGGTGGATGCCAGTACTCTTGGGTGTGGTTCTTTTTGCAGCTTCGATATTTATAATAATTAAACCATTGAATGCCTTTCTTGGGCTTGCCTTGGTGTTTGGTTGGTTGATTTTATTCAACGGAATAATAAACATTATTTTTTCAGTTCAAAACAGAAAGGTTTTTGATGACTGGATTTGGTACTTATTACTTGGTGTTTTTGAAGTAATTATAGGTGGTGCATTGCTTTTTCAACCTCAAATCTCTGGCGAAGCTTTGATTTTATTTGCCGGATTTTGGATGATGTTCGTCGCTGTATCTAGAATAAGTAACGCTTTCCTATTCAAGAAAATGAAAATATCTATGTGGTGGTTACCACTGATTTCTGGAATTCTTATTTTTATTTTCAGCTTTTTAATTTTAATAAATCCATTGATTGGAGTACTTAGTATTGTTTATCTAACGGCAATACCCTTAATGGTTTATGGCGCAATAGCTATCTATTTTGGATTAAAGCTAAGACAATATAATAATTGTAAAATCGCCTAAAATCATTACAGAAGCTTTAGCATAAGTAATAATAGACATCAAAACTCTTCTTTGGCATTGGGTTATTTTTAACTAGGCACACTGGCTTTTAATCTCTTAAATTGCTTTTCTTCAACAATCCAGACCTATTCAATAATTCTATATGTTTTATGTTGTTATTTATTAGTCCATCTCCTTCTAGGGTCATTAAATGCCTACTCAATGTTTCTGGGGTAATATTGATGATACCTGCCAATTCTTTTTTGGGCAAACGAATAAGACTATCATCGTAGTCAGCATTGCTGTCAGATGCTTGCTCAAGTCCTAGCAGCAAATTTGTGAGACGCTCCTGTACATTTTTACATAGCAAGGTGTCTATATGCGTTTCAGACTCTGCCAATTCATCGGCCAGCATTTCTACGACAAGTGCCGCAAAATTATTGTCTTTTGCTAAGAGCGTTAAGAATATTTGTTTCGGTATAAAATAGACTTCACAGTCCGTTACAGCAATAGCACTACTTCGGAAATTCCATCGTTTTATTAATGATAAGTACCCGATAAATTGGTTCATAGTGACCAATCGAAGTATTTTTTCATTACCATCAGCTCCTATTTTGAATATTTTTACCCAGCCAGATCTGATGTAATACACCCCTCGTGGAATTGCCCCTTGCTTAAAGATTAAGGCCCCTTTTTTGTATTTTTTAGCTTCTTGAAGCGGTGTATTGGTCAATTGTGCATAGGACTCCGTTATCTTTGTAAATAAATCCTGGGTGTTGTCTTCGTTTTTTTGGTGGATCATTTGTCCTGATTTTGATTATACGCTAGGTTGATTCCAGTTTATGTATCAACTCTGTTTGTAACTTTGCCACTAAGGAGTAGGCGGGGTCGATATTGAACAGCACCAAGTTCCTTGCAAAAGATGACATCATCCAATCCCTTACCAACCCAGCTTCGGTAGCAAGATATAAGCTTCTAAAATTTTGGTCAATAGCAATGCCACTTAACAAGCAGGCCTTTATTGCTCGTTGCAATGCCAATTCTCTTTCCCCAATATCATTTACACCTAGCTGCATCAATTCACTAAGACGATATTGCAACTTCTTATAGGTAATATAATCAAACACATTTTCTAAGTATTTGAATTTTTTATAACCGGGACGATATACAATTATCTCCATAGCCTAGAATTTTCTATGGAATGATGATCTTTCCAATTTTTATATTTTCTTTTTATCCTTCAGGTATACCATGGTACTCCTACTAAAATAAAACCATTAATGAAAAGGAAGGCAACAACAAGATACGCTAAAAAATCTGAAAAAATCATTATTAGGATGGACAGTAAAATAAAATTAAAACCTTGTAAAAGGCATATCCTCCAAGGTAAAAATAAATACTTGGTCAAACTATCATAAAATTTATTCTTAAACATAAGCAATTGATTGTAAATTGTTTAAAAAAATGCTGTACGAAAATTTATTGATTACTTGTCTTGGTAGACGTACGATTTTTAAACTTCTTCAATTTGTTCTTGAGCTTATCGAAAAGCCCTTGTGAGTCCTTATCCTCGTTTACGGAATCTTTGATTTCTTTAATGGCTTTGTTAAGCTCTTTGTACTCCTTGTCTCTTTTACCATAGCCCAACTCTTCTGCTAGTATCAATTGGTATTCTGCATTTTCAAGTAGGTTTAGCACCGCTTTTTTCTTATCTTCATCTTTGGCATCTTCAGTTTGTGCCGCAACAATCATCACTTCGGCTCTCAGGATAGGTAAGGGAATAATTTCTTTTTCAATGACCATGGTATTCAATGCTGTAAATAGGGCCACTTTTGCTTCTTCCATTTTATCGGCATCTAATAAAACAGCAGCAAGTTTCATGGCATCTGGATAGGTAGCCAATGGCACGGATACCGTTGAAATTTCAACCTCGCTCGCCATATCAGCAATGGCATGTCTCGCTACTTGTAGATAGTCATCTTCAATAGCTTCTTCTGCAATTTTCTTATGAAACTTGATCATTTTTAAATCGGCAATCAAATCGCGTGTTACGGTCGCAACTTCTACCGGCAACAATGCTACACTAGGATCTCTAGCCACCAGTAGCTCTAACTTACCTGTTGCTTTCTCCATGGCCCCCAAAGCTTTCTTTTTGTCTTTTTTATTGATCGCCTTTATAGCAGCCTTAGTATGTTCTATAGCCATCACCGCTTCGTCAATAATGCCCGTAGAAGCTTCATCTACCACCTCAACCGCTTTGCCCTGCACTTCATTGTCCAGGTCTTCTTTGGACATATCCATACTCTCGGGTTTTTCCATACGTACCTCATCATTGCCTATTGCCACCGTTTCATGGTTATCCTTATTTTCTTTTTTTGACTTGTCTTGAGCACAAGAGGTCATGGTTGCAAGTGCTAATAAGACATAAATACTATTTCTGTAGATAGTTTTCATTTTTTCTGTTTTTAGTGTTATTATTTTTAAGATTATTGTGATGGATAATTTAAGCTGTTCTTTATTTTAACTCGATTTTCTTTTTTGTAGGGTTCCCTTCTTGATGCTTGTCGACCGCAATCTTTAATATTCCATTTTTCATGGATGCATCTATTTCATCGGGATTGCTGTTTCCGGGCAATTGAAACACTCTTTGAAAAGAGGCATAACCAAATTCCTTACGCATCCAGTTATCGTCACTTTCCTCTTGTTTATACTGTTTTTGTGAAGAGATGACGAGTTTATCATCTACTACTTCAATAGTAACGTCTTTTTTGTCCACACCGGGTAACGCCAAGGAAACTTCAAAAGACTTCTTTTTATCCTCAATATTTACTGACGGAACAGTGGCTACAGCCTCATTGTCCTTGACCTCATCATCTATTTTTTGGCCAAAAAAATTCTCGACTATATTGGAAAATTTTGGCTTGATATTCTTTGTCCATTTAAATAGGTTCATAGTGCTATATTTTTTTAATTGTTTTATTTTTTACTGTTGACGACCATTTTGGTTACCGTATGAATTTCCTTTTTTAAGGATCTGATATCACTTGTAAAGTCTTTCAATAATTTGTTCAAGGCCACATCTTCATTCTTTACGTCCTCTTGGCTCCCTTCAAACGATTTGTTGAGCAACTCTTCTAAAGAAACCATTTGCTTTGTTAGCTTCTGATTTAGTTCTGCCCGTACTCTTTGTATATCATTTAAGCGTTGCACAAGCGTTTGAATTTGAGGCATAATTTCCTCTTTACCGAGCCAAACTATATAACCGCCAATAAGATTATGTAGAAAACCAAATTCATCTTTTAAGAACTCTACTTCTGCTTGCCATTGTTCAGTATTTATATAAATTTTCTCCCAAATCTGACCTACTAGCTCGGAATTACCTTTATGATCTGTAAAGTGGTCCATAGTCTTACCTTTAGATTACTTTTGAACATTGTTGATTAATAGGTATGCCCCTAGTGAATATTGATTTGTTTTTTCTGAGTCTCTTCTTTTTCTTTTTTAGCTAACGTTAAGTGCATCACTCCATCCTCATGTTTTGCCGTTATATCTTCTTCATCAATGCCGTCTGGCAAGGTAAATGAGCGGGCAAAAGATTTTGTAGTAAACTCTTTGCGTGTGTAGTTTTTTTCTTTTTGTTCTTCTTCTAAGATGGTATTGCCAGAAATGATCAAAACGCCATTTTCAACCGTAACATTAAACTGATCTTTTTTCAGACCAGGCGCAGCTACCTCAATTTCGTAGTCCTTATCGTTTTCTATTACATTCACGGCAGGTATCCAGTTCTGCTCCGCAACTCTTGCACGATAGGCATCGCTATCAAAAAAATCATTTAATATTGGAAAATTTGTTCTAATAAGTGACATAATTATAATGTTTAGGGATTAATACAACAAATTTAGAAAGCAGGCAACTGTAAAACCTTGATTTGAATCAAGCGAGAATGTTAAATTTTTTTAAAAATCGTGAATACTTAAATTATGTAGACGTTTATAAGATTTACAAAAAAAATATGCAAGATCAGGGAGCCGATTTTTTGATAAGTCGATCCAACCGCTGTAATTTTTAGGATGCATCCTTTGTTTAAATTCCTTCCACAGTTCTTTCTCTTGAGGATTCAGGATAATTGATTGAAAAAAAATATTAAATTTACATTGTATATATGATTATATGCATTTGTTACCCACAATTAAATATGAATAGACAATAATCAACAAAACTTGAACTCGGACAAATTAAAACGAACCATTGGGTTAGTCTCGGCAACTTCCATAGGACTGGGAGCGATGCTAGGGGCCGGTATTTTTGTGTTTCCCGGATTAGCGGGTGGAAATGCTGGGTTTGCGGCAATCATTTCCTTTTTAACTGGTGGTGTTATTGCCTTATTTGTGGCAGCTTGTACCGCTGAACTGGCTACGGCGATGCCGCAGAGCGGGGGCGGGTATTTTTTTATTTCCAGATCTTTTGGCCCTTTTTGGGGGACAATGACCGGAATCGCCCAATGGATCGGGCTGATATTCGCTAGTGCCTTTTATCTTGTAAGTTTTGGCGAGTACGCTACAACCTTTCTCACAGAATTGAATATCTCTTGGACTAAAAGCACAAAAATCTTGTCGTTTTGCTTTATCTTATTGCTTTTGGTTATAAACATCATTGGAACCAAAAAAGTCGGTCGCTTTCAAAATCTCATGGTCATTACCCTTACCATTATATTGACTTTAATATTCTCTTATGGCCTCATTGACTTTTTAGGATTTGAAGATAAGCCCGTTGCCTTTTCAGAAATTGCCCCTAATGGCATAAAATCCATCTTTACAACAACGGCCTTAATATTTACTGCCTATCTCGGGTTTGTACAAATAGCAAACATTGGAGCGGAAATAAAGCAGCCTAGTAAAAATTTGCCCCGATCATTGATTTCGAGTGTCATAATTGCAATATGCTTGTATGTATTCATTATGACAGTTTGTGTTGTTACTTATCCGCAAGAAGAATTAAAAAAATTCGGGGAGACCGCAACCATAGAGGTCGCCCGCAAAATGTTGGGGAATTGGGGCGCCATCGTAGTTGTGTTTGCTGGTTTATTGGCCGCACTATCCAGTGCCAACGCATCCATGATCAGTGCTTCACGAGGTGTATTTGCCTTGAGCAAGGACAAAATAATCAGTAAAAAAGCCAGTAAAATAAGCAAACGATTCGGAACACCCCACATGGCATTGATTTTAGTCGCAGTGCCTATAATGATAATGCTGATTAGGAGTAAATTAGAAGTGTTTGCAGAAGTTGCCTCCTCTTTGCATTTGATTATTTATGCGGGAATATGTATGTCGGTCTTTAGATTAAGAATAACCAATCCTATTTGGTATATTCCTACTTTTCGCGTTCCTGCGGCTAAAGTTGTGGCAGGATTAGGGGCTGTAAGTTGTCTTATTTTGCTCTACTTTATGCAAAAAACATCCATATTGATCAGTTTGGCTGTCTTAGTTTTAGCTATGGCTTATTATTTTTTATATGTAAGAAAAAGGAAAATTAGACTGACTAAACCCGAACCACCCCATATTGATGCAGATCTATTTAATCCCAGCATTCTCATTCCCGTTGATATCAATCAAGAAAAGAAAAATCTTCCCCATACAGTTTTGGAAGCTATGCCTATTTCTAAATTGCTGCTCTTGGGATTTAAGGAAACCCCAGAACAAAGTGATTCGGAACAATCGGAGGAAGAATTTAGAAATGAGGGAGAAAAAAAATTAGATACGATTTCAAGTCAGTTGGAAAAAGCCCAGATTGACTTTGATTTGAAACTAATATTCAGCAATAAAATAGCAACTCAAATTAAGCAGTTTATTGAGGAAGAAAATCTCCAGTTCATCCTGACGCTAAAACCACTTTCAGACTTAAACCAATTGATTATTCCAATTTATGACTTGTCCCAGATAAATACAAAACTTAGTACCATTATCTATAATCTTCATTCTAACAAACCAACAAAAATCAAAGTCTTAATTTTTACCAAAGATAAGGACGGCTCCTCCGATGAAGCTCATTTAAGAAATGCCATGACAAACCAATTAGCTTTACTAAACATAAATGTTGATGATTTTGAAGTTTACCTGAAGGAAAAAGAGTCACCCCAAAAACTCGTACAGAAAATTTCCAAAAAAAACGATTTAATTATATGGTCCGAAGTGGAGCCATCCCAACGGGAATTTCTCTTCAATATTATTCTTGAAAAAGAAAAAACAGAGATTTCTTCGCCTAGTATTTTGATTTTGAAGAGTGAAGGCAATTAATAACTTGCAACTGAAGTTTAAAGGAGAAAACAAATTGGTCAAGGAAAGAAAAAATCGCATGTCTGAATATACCAGGATGCTTTCAGTCTATTTTTTTTCGTTTTCAACCTTTAAAACGTTCTTGCCGAAATCCAAAGTTCGTATTGGGAATGGTATCTTTATGCCTTCCATATCAAATCTTTGTCTAATCCGTTTTATTGCATTATGTTGCGCTTCCAGTTTATGCTTATTCTTTTGCATATCAATCCAAAACCTGACTACGAAGTTGATGGAACTATCTCCAAATTCTGTAAAGAAGAATTCCACGCCTTCGTTATCTAGTTGCGGAAATTCCGTAGCTATGGTTTTTCTTACCAAATCCTCGACTTTCTGAAGATCGCTTTCATATCCTACACCACAATTGACCTTGATTCGTGATCTTTTGGTCAGAGAGTAATTAGTAAAGGGACTATCTACAATTTTGGAATTTGGAATTACAACATAGTTATTATCGGGTTTGCGTAAAACAATGCTCCTTAGGTTTATTTCTGAAACAAATCCCGAATAACCATTGGTATCAACGAATGCCCAAGGCAAGAAAAAAACCCAACAGCATTATAAATCCAAAAACGAATCTCGTACTCAAATCCTTTATGGACTCTTGCCTAATTTTATTGAAAAGATATTTTTTTGAGGTGTTGGATATCGCTTTTGCTAAAAAATAGAAAGCAAGCATGACAATAATTGCAATCAGGAAATTGGGAAATTTTAAAATAATCGCATCCATCCAACCGTTGAGTTTTTCCAATAACTTGTTCAACGCTTCCTTAAAATCAAATTTCAAAAAAAAATATCATAATCTTTAAATTAAATCATTGTGTTCAACAAAAAGGTTGCCAACACCCATAGTACCAAAGATATTGTTCCTCCTAAAATCAGAAAGTCCTTGAATCGGTAAATTCCCATACTATATATCAAGGCATTGGTCTGATAACCGACGGGAGTGAAGAAACTGAAATTTGCAGCGAACATAACAGCGAGTACAAATGGTTTTACAGATAACTCCATTCCTAAAGCTATCGAAATAGCTAATGGAGTCATGATAACAGCCGTTGCATTATTAGATACCACACCGCTCAATAGCAGAGTAGAGAGAAACAATATCCCTATTGAATAAAGAGGTGCTTTTCCCTGCATCAAATCCATTAGCCGTTCGGACAGCCAAACATCGGTTCCTGTATTGTTCATGGCGATGCCTAACGGAATCATACCCGCCAATAAAATAAGTATCTGCCAGTTTATTCTTTTATAAGTTGCCTCAAGGCTAATACAGTTTAAGAGTAAAAGCGCGGTACAGCCTAGTAGGGTGCTTGATAATATTGTTGCCGTCCCCGTTGCTGCCAAAAGAATTACCCCAAGTAATATTATCATGGTCAGGTTGCGCTTGGGGGATTTGGAGATTTCAGGCGGCTCATATTGTTGCAATATCACCACATTGTCATCGAGGTCAAAATCATTTATTCTACTCTTTTCTATTTCTATAAGCACTCGGTCCCCAATCTTTAAACGGGTAAGGTCAAGATTGTCCGTAAAGAGTCGGTCTTTTGAAAAGCGTAAATTTTTTCTTTTTTTTATCGCTATCGGAATGGCATCATGTGGCATGACCGTTCTAAGTTCGTTCAGGCTCTTTCCTAAAAAATGGGCTCCAGGCAACATCATGAGTTCGACCAGAATATTGTCGCCCTTTTGTTCCTTTTGTGACATATCCTCGCCCGTACTGTTATCCTTAAATTCCCTATTGGAAAATGTTGTAGCTTCATTATCATCTGATGCTATCAGGACCTCGCCGCTACTTTTGATCCGTAACAGATTTTCCAGATCACAGGACAACAAGAGACGATCACCATCCTTTAATATAGTCCCATCTTCCATGTGGTGGCTCTCCAAGCCGTCACGCACGAATTTGAGAACGGTCATCTTTTCGGTTGAAAGAAAAGAATCTTCAATGGTACTCCCGATCAGCTTGGAGTCGGGCGCAAGTTCTATGGTCGCTATATAACTGTCCAGTTCATAGGTGTCCTTTAATTTTTTACTGTCGTCCTTAGGCAAAAATTTACTCATTAAGGTTATCAGTACTATGGCCACGCAAAGAAAAATAACTCCAAGCCATGAAAACTCGAAAAAAGCAAGTTGTTCCCCAGAGCGCTCGGCATAAATGGAGTTGGCGATAAGGTTAGTAGAGGTACCCATCAAAGTGCAGCTACCGCCCAATATGCTGGCAAAAGAAATGGGAAGCAGCAACCTGCTTTTTGAAATAGGATACTTATCCGAAAGCTCGGTGATTATTTTAATGAATACGATTACCACGGCGGTAGAGCTGATAAAAGCGGATATAGAACCGGCAATGAACATAAAAGCAGGTACCATAAAGTATATTGGCCAACCGCGAAACCTTTTCAGACCGTTGGCCAACCATGAAATGACCCCGTTCTTTTCAAGGGCGGCCGCAATAATCATCAAACACAGAATGGTAATGACGGCACTATTGGAAAATCCTCTAATAGCCTCTTCGGGTGATATAAGATCAAAAAGAATCAGGATCCCGATGGTACAGAACGCAATCTTGTCCATGGGAAATACCTCAAATACGAATAGCAAGATGATTGTTGCCAGAACCAAAAATACCAATCCGATTTCCAGAGTCATTTTACTTGTATATTTTCATACCTAATAAAAATACGCTCAATATCCGAGCTATGCAAAAATTTTTGGTGTTGAGAGATTCTTGATTGAAACACCCAAATGAATTAATTTGTTTCCACCTGAAATTTTTAAATAAGCACTTTGGTCGTAACTTCTCTTTCTTATCATTTCCTGTAGTATAGGATGTATTTCTCAGATATATTATTTTATGAACAAATGATAAACAGCTTTTTATGACTGAAACAATGTCATTACTGATGAGGCTTGAAATATCAGATTGAAATTTTAGTTAAACCTTTTTGGCAAAGACTTTACCTGAATTATATTCAATTACTCCACTACATCAATAAAGATATTGAAAATCCTTAGCTTAAATTTAAAGTTTTATAATCTTGTAAAATAACTTAAATGGTATTTATGTTAACCCAATAGCCAACAATTTTCGATACCTCGCTTTTGCAATTGCTTAAAAAAAACCTATGAGCTCTTCGCTGCTTTTTAACTGCTTTAAGGTTCCATCATT
>TARA_R110002111_G_scaffold64861_1_pt1 | contig 11679 bp, 22 predicted proteins | sample TARA_R110002111 | Tara Oceans TARA_R110002111 (sample SAMEA4397363) | marine metagenome | biome: Polar Biome; feature: [ZZZ] marine water layer (ENVO:01000295); material: water (ENVO:00002006), including particulate matter (ENVO:01000060) such as... | depth 199 m | reverse complement strand
GCAATTAAATTACGCTTGAAGAAAAAGACTAGTGACGGAAGTTCTATTATGTCTCGACCACGCAGTAAACACGACAAACGAAATTTTAAAAAGTATAGAGGTCAAGGTCGATGAGTTTTAAATTATCTGAAAGAAGTTTAGATAGATTAAACGGCGTTGATCAAAACCTTGTTGACGTAGTAAAAAGAGCCATAAACCTAACGGAGATAGATTTTGGCGTTTCGGAAGGGTTAAGAACGCTAGAAAGACAAAAAGAATTAGTAGAAAAAGGCGCTAGTCAGACCTTAAAAAGCAAACATATTAGCGGCATGGCCGTTGATTTAGTTGCTTACATAGGCCCTCGCGTTAGCTGGGAACTAAAAGTATATGACGATATAGCCGATGCAATTCGTCAGGCGTCAAAAGAGTTAGAGGTAACTATTCGTTGGGGCGCTGCATGGCACAAAAATTTAACTGATTCAGATATGACTTCAGAAGATTTGATGAATGAATATATAGATTTACGCCGTTCACAAAGCAGAAGACCTTTTATAGACGCACCTCATTTTGAACTTGCATAAAAACTAGCATTTTTCGTATAAGATATGATAAGATAATCTACGATTTTATTAGACAATATGCGAGGAGCAATGGATGAAATATATGTAGCGGAAGCTGTATTTAGAATTATTCGAGATCGACGTTCCAGTGTTGTAGATGCATTGCAGTATGGAAACGTTAAATCAATGGAACACTATCGTGAACTTATGGGAAACATAGAATCCTTAAATCACATAGAACAGGAACTCAAGGGCCTGCTAGAAAAACAGGAGCAATCTGATGACTGAAGAAGTAAAACCAAATTTGGCAGAAGCCTATGTGGATAAGCCAGTTTTAAACCCTGAATTAATTAGCGGTCCGCTATTAGAAAGACTGCCTCAGCCAACAGGCTGGAGAGTATTAATTCTACCTTATAAAGGTAAAGCTAAAACAGAAAGCGGGATTTTCTTACCCGACGAGGTTCAAGATAAGAAACAAATTTCTACTCAAGTAGGATATGTTTTGAAACTAGGGCCCTTAGCTTACAAAGATCAAGAGAAGTTTCCATCAGGAGCTTGGTGCGAGGAAAAACAGTGGGTAATGTTTGCTCGTTATGCGGGCTCTCGTTTTCAAATTGATGGAGGAGAAGTTAGGATTCTTAATGACGATGAGATTCTTGCAACGATACTTGATCCCGAAGATATTCACCACTTATAAGGAATAAACAATGGCGGAAGAAGATAACCACGTAGAAGACAATGAGATGGACACAGACGTAGAGGTTATTGCGTCACCTGAAACCTCTTCAGACGTTTCTCTACAATCGGATAACGTAGATAGCGATGACGATCAGTTTAGGAAAGCAGAAACTGCTACCCAAAAACGAATAGACCGTTTAACTAAAAAAATGCGGGAAGCCGAACGTCGGGAGCAAGAAGCACTTAGCTATGCGCGACAAGTTCAGACAGAAGCAGAAGGCATAAAGAAACGCATGAGCAACTTGGATAACAGTTATGTTTCTGAGTTTAGTACTAGGGTAGGTGCTCAGATGGAGCAAGCGGAAAGCGAGCTTTCTCGTGCGATGGAGTTAGGTGATACTAAATCTGCGGTAGAGTCACAGCGTAAAATAACTTCTTTAGCTATACAAGCGGATAGAGCAGAGCAAGCAAAAGCTCAACAAGCTCAACAAGCTGAACAGGCTCAATATGTTCAACAACACCAACAAGCCCAACAGAGCCAACAGGCGCAAAGGCCCGCCCCAGCTAGACGTCCTGACCCTAAAGCGGAGGAGTGGGCGACAAAGAATAAATGGTTTGGTGAGGATCAAACTATGACGTATGCGGTGTTTGGGGTTCATAAAAAACTTATTGAAGACGAAAAGTTTGACCCGCAAAGTGATGAGTACTATACTGAACTGGATAGAAGAATGGCGGAAGAGTTTCCGCACAAGTTTAAAGGTCAAAGCAGACGTCCCGCCCAGACGGTTGCTTCAGCTTCAAGAACGACCTCAACTGGGCGCAGTGGGAGAAAGGTTCGTCTCACCCCGAGCCAAGTCGCAATAGCGAAAAAATTGGGTGTGCCACTTGAAGAATACGCGAAATACGTTAAGGAGTAATAAAGATGAGTGAAAAAAATAAAATCGATAGATCTCCTCGCGCAACACAAACTAGGGAGACACAAGCCGTGCGTAAACCTTGGGCTCCCCCCTCTGTATTAGATGCACCGCCTGCACCGGACGGTTATACGCATCGTTGGCTTCGAGCGGAAACGCGAGGATTTGACGATACTAAAAACGTCAGTTCGAAAATAAGGGAAGGTTGGGAATTGGTCCGAAAAGACGAATATCCTGATTTTGAAGGTCCCGTTGTAGAATCAGGTAAGTATTCAGGTGTTTTTGGACAGGGTGGATTAATTCTTGCTCGTATGCCGTTGGAAACTGTCGCAGAACGTACTGATCACTTCAGAAGACGAAGTAAAGATCAAATGGATGCGGTAGACCACGACATGATGCGTGAGAGTTCACACTCAACTATGACGATTAGTAAACCTGATCGTCAATCTCGTGTAACTTTTGGTGGTCCGAAAAAATAAAGTAGGGCCGCTCTTTTAGGAGAAAAATATCATGGCAAATGCAACAACAGCCTATGGTCTTCGTCCTATTGGGCTAGTTGGAAGTGGTGCAAACTCAACAGGTGTAACTGAGTATGAGATTGCTTCTAACAACACTAATGCTATTTTTCAGTACTCCATCTGCGTTCCTTTAGCAGCGGGTGTTATTGATCAAGCTGGTGCCACAAATGGTGGAACCACGCAAGCATTGGGTGTCCTAATGGGCGTTCAGTACCATGACTCTGTACAGAAAAAACCTGTATGGATTAACTACTGGCCTGGTTCAGGCTCTGTAAGCGTAGACACTAACTATCCAGTTAAAGCCTTCGTAGCAGATAACCCAAATCAGCTCTTTAAAGTGGCTTCAGATGCTTCATTGACAGATCGTGCAACTGCACTAGCTGCCGTGTTTGCAAATGCGTCACTGGGTACCTCCGCACGAACTGGAAGCACCGAAAACGGTAATTCTAATAGTGCTTTGGGCGTTTCTACAATTGCAACAACCGCAACACTACCACTTAGGGTTGTCGGTATTATGGATGACGAGGCCAACAGTGATTATACTGCGGCCGGAATTCCGTTAATTGTTCGATTGAACGCACATTTTAACGCCGGAACCCGTAGGTTTGATTCACAAACCACTGCGGATTCTCTCGGCATTTAAGGAGGGTTAGATAATGGCTATTTCTCGCGCACAACTGGCGAAAGAGCTAGAACCCGGCCTTAATGCCTTGTTCGGGCTTGAATATAATCGTTACGAAAATGAGCATTCTGAAATCTTTGAGGAGGAGTCTTCGGACAGAGCCTTTGAAGAAGAAGTAATGCTTGCTGGTTTCTCAACAGCACCTGTTAAAAACGAAGGCAATGCCATTAGTTTTGACGATGCACAGGAAACATTTACAGCTCGTTACACACATGAAACAATCGCGCTTGCATTCTCGATTACAGAAGAGGCTATCGAAGATAACCTTTATGATCGACTTGCTTCGCGGTACACCAAGGCTCTTGCACGTTCAATGGCCCAGACAAAGCAAATCAAGGCAGCTTCTATTTTGAACAATGCGTTCAATACGGGCTCCCCTGTTGGTGACGGTGCAGCTCTTTGCTCTGCTGCTCATCCAAGCCTTTCTGGTAACCAGCGTAACGTATTGGCAGTTGCTGCTGATCTCAACGAGACTTCTCTTGAGCAGATGCTTATTGACATTGCAGGTCTTACTGATGAGCGTGGTCTAAAGATTGCGGTTCGTGGTACAAAGTTGATTATCCCTAAAGAACTGCAATTCATCGCAGAGCGGGTTATTAACTCTAATCTACGACCCGGATCAGCGGATAACGACCTTAATGCAACAAAGAGCATGGGAATGCTTCCTGAAGGAGCGGTGGTAAACCACTTCCTAACGGACACTGATGCTTTCTTCATTAAGACTGACGCACCTAACGGCTTCAAGTACTTCAACCGTTCGCCTATTAAAACGGCAATGGAAGGGGACTTTGATACCGGTAACATGCGATTCAAAGCACGAGAGCGTTACAGCTTTGGTGTCTCTGACTGGCGGGCTGTTTTTGGCACACCAGGTGCATAACCTCTTGTAAAATAAGAAAAAATTTTATTTTGTGAGATAAGGGAAGGGATGGGTAAAACTATCCCTTTCTTTTTGTTCTTTTTTTTTGTATTCTATACATAACCTGACAGTTGCAATGGTGCGACTGACATTTGCCAAGACAGGAGAATATCATGGCTAATACTACTTTTAACGGACCAGTCCGTTCGCAAAACGGTTTTCAAGACATCAGCGTTGCTGCTGCAACAGGAACCGTAACCACTAATTCTACATACGGAAACAACGCTACGATTGGTGGAAACCTTACCGTAGCCGGAGCTATTATTTCTGGCGTATCGCCTAGCTTAAAAGGGTTGTCGGTAACCGCTAAAAACACCGCAGGTGCTCTTACCTATGTTGCGGGTATTAACGTAAACAACTTCACCGGTGCAGCCGCTCAAGTTTCAACACTTCCGGCAGCTACCGTAGGTGTCATAGTTGTACATGCACAGTCCGTAGACACAACGGGTGGTACTGCTACGTTGACATTTAACTGTGGTGGAACTGATGCTTATGAAACAGGAAGCGTTATGGAAAGCCGAGCCACCAACGCGGTTACGTTTGATACGTCTACTGCCGGTGAAACTAACCTAGTGTTCACCCCAGCTAGTGCTACAACAAACTTGATGAGCATTGGTTCTTACATTTATTTCACGTGTACAACAGAGGGTTTGTGGAATATTTCGTATAACCTTAACTCTCTTGGTGCGGGTACTACAGGCGCATTTGCTTTTGCCGCTTAATAATTAACCGGGCGGGGTTAGCGCCCCGCCTACATTTTATAGGAGATTATTATGGCAGGATCTGATGTAAGGGCTATAACGTTTTTAAATAGCCTTTCTGCAAGCACTACTTCCGTAGCTGCGGCAGCAACTACAACGGGCACCGCGTCGCTTACGCTTACGGCAGCCGCAGGAACCGGAGCTTTTCATGGGGTTAACCAAGCAGCAAAAATTACGCTAACTTCTTCGGGAAATCTTTCTGGAATTACCGTTACTGTTACTGGAACGGATATTGCAGGAAATGCTCAAACAGAAGACCTTACCGGGCCTAATAACAGCACGGTTACTTCAACTAAGTTCTACAACACCATTACGGCGGTAGCAGGAGATGCTTCGATAGGTACGGCTATGAGTGTAGGAGTTGCGGCAGGCACTACCGGTGGTAAAGCAAAAATATTTGGTGGTAGAACCAGATTAAGAGGTATGCATGCTACTACAGGCGGCACTATAGGTGATATTAGTTTTTTCAACAGTACGCCTACTTCAGGAACGGCTGTTTTTTCTATTAAAGTAGCCACTACCACTAAAGACTATGTAGATCCGTTTATTCCTGATGAGGGCTTAGTGTTCTCTGACGGATGCTATGTAGATCTTCCGGCAGGAACAGCGGTAAGTTTTACAGCTTTTTTTAATTAACTGTACTTAGACGGATTATGGCTACAATAAAAAATGTAACTAGAACTCCTTCTGGAAAAATTAAATATCGGGGGGAAACCTTTTCTGGTTTTAATAAACCAAAAAGAACCCCCGGTAAACCTAAGAAAAGTGCGGTGTTAGCTAAAAAAGGTGACCAAATTAAATTGGTTCGTTTCGGCGACCAGAATATGTCTATTAAAAAAGATCAACCCTCTAGGAGAAAAAGTTTTAGGGCTCGTCATTCTTGCGATACGGCTAAAGACAATTTTTCTGCTCGATACTGGTCTTGTAAAGCATGGTGATATGAATGACTCCACTTACCCCTGAAGAAGTACTAAGCAAACTAGCACATCATGAAATGAAATGTGAACTCCGCTACAAGAACATTGAACAACGGTTGGATTCTCAAACAGAGGATTTAAAAGGACTGAGCAATAAATTGTGGTTCTTAGTTATTTTAATTATTGTTACACCAATGGTTCATCGTCTTTGGGGTTAGTATGGGATCTAGAGTAAAAACAGGATCAAACTCAAAACCTTGCGGATTAACGTATTATAGAAAAGGTGGCGAGGTTTCTAGCAAATCAAAGGGTAGTAAAATATGTCCTGAAGGAAAAGCTTGGGCAAAAAGAACTTTTGATACTTATCCTAGCGCCTACGCTAATTTAGCCGCTTCAAAGTATTGTAAAGATCCAAATTACGCTAAGAAGTCTAAAGGCGGAAAGCGAAAAGGCAGGTAATGGGTAAGCTGCAAGATTGGGTAGATGAGGAATGGGTTCGTATAGATAGCTCAGGTAACATTGCGGGGGCTTGCGGTACTTCAAAAAACAAAAAGAATCCGGATCGTTGCTTACCTAAAGCTAAAGCAAAAAGTTTAAGTAAAGAACAAAGAGCTTCTACGGCAAGGAAAAAGAAACGAGAAGGCGCTAAAGGCAAGAAGGTTGTAGCAAACACATCGTCGGCAAAAGTAAAAAAGATGGAAGTCGGAGGAGCGGTTATCGCTAGAGGCTGTGGAGCAATTTTAGATAAAAGAAGAAAATTAACTAGCGGATCGGTTAGTTAATTATGCGATTAGAGTTTATAGGAGATACTTTAGAAAAAGCAGTAGCTCAAGAAATAATTGCTTGGTCCAAAGATGTTTTAGAAAAACCTAGTAAATTTTTTAACGGGTTTCCTCCTTGCCCTTATGCAAAGCAAGCGTGGATGAATGATAAGGTTGCTTTTGTTTTTAAACGAGAAAAAACATACCAAGATTTATATTCAGTTGTTTCTTGTTTTAATGATAAATTTGATTTAGCTATATTGGTGGATTTAAATAATAATAAAACTTCCGAAGAGTTTCACACTTATTTAGATGAAATGAATACAGCTATTTCTAAAGGTTGGTTTATTGATAAAGACATTTGGGTAGTAGGCTTTCACCCAGATGATGACGCTACTGAGTTTGCGGAAGAGGCTGATTTTGAAGCCTTAGTGGAAGTAGAATACTCTTTGATTTTTATCCAAAGGCTGTCAAAATTGCAAGAATCAGCGCATAGAATAAAGAAAAACGGGTATTATGATAATTATGGTGAGGAGTATAATGCTTCTCATATTTTTCAGCGTAGAGAAGAACTTTACAGGAGATTACAAAATGGCAATGGCCCCTAAAAAAATGCGCGGCGGCGGTATGGTTAAAAAAATGCGCGGTGGTGGTATGGTTAAGAAAATGAAAGAAGGCGGAGATGTGTCAAAAATGACTGTAACCGAACTGCGTAAAGAAGCTAAAGAAAAAGGTTATAAACTAGTTAAGGCTTAATTATGGCTACTTCAGGGAGCAAAGATTTTGAGTTAGATGTAGCAGATTACATCGAAGAAGCCTTTGAGCGTTGTGGCTTAGAGGTTAGGACAGGTTACGACTTAAAGACAGCTAAACGTTCTCTTAATCTAATGCTTGCTGATTGGTCTAATCGTGGTTTAAATCAATGGACAATCAAACAACGGTCTTTAACTTTGACGGCGAATGACGGCGAATATGATTTGTCTTCGGATGTGATTGATGTTTTAAGCGTTGTTGTTCGGGTTTCTGGAACCGATTACTCTCTTTTGCGTTTAAGTAGAGATGACTACATTACGATACCTACAAAAACAAGCACAGGACGACCTAATCAGTTTTTCTTAGACCGACAAATAACGCCAAATTTAAAAGTGTGGCCGGTTCCGGATAGCAGCACGTCATATACTATATACTATGATGCGCTTACTCGTATGGACGATGCGGATATATTCACAAATACAATGGATATGCCTTTTAGGTTTTATCCGTGTCTTGCCGCAGGGTTAGCTTATTATTTGTCTTTGAAGAAAAACCCGCAAAGAACACCCTTATTGAAATCTGTTTACGAAGAAGAGTTTCAAAGGGCCGCTGACGAGGATCGGGATAGAGCTTCTTTTAATGTTGTACCTAGCGTTGGTTACTACAGGTAATGGCTAAGTTTGCATCAGGTAAAAACTCTTGGGCCATCTGCGATAGATCGGGGTTAAGATATCGGTACAAAGTAATGCGAAAAGAGTGGAATGGCTTGTTAGTCGGTCCGGATCAATACGAGCCAAAGCACCCTCAATTAGGGCCATTTAGAAAAGTAGTAGATCCACAAGCCTTAAAAAACGCCAGACCAGACCGGGTAGAACCTATGGATGTCTATGTTGGATTACCTACTGTAGAAAATGAAAATTTAAGGCCAGCCACAGGTTTTTCTCAAGTTGGTTTGGTTACGGTGACTACATCATGAGTTTTACTTATGCTCAGTTAAAACAAGCTATACAAGACTACACAGAAAACGATGAGACTTCGTTTGTTACTAACTTACCTGTTTTCATTCAACAGGCGGAAGAACGTATTTTAAAGAACGTTCAACTAACTCTTTTTAGAAAAAATGTCAGTGGTAACTTAACTCAAAACAATAAGTACTTGTCTGCCCCGAGTGATTTTTTAGCTCCTTTTTCGTTGTCTTTTGTAGATTCTAACAACGAGCATCAATTTTTAGAGTTTAAAGATACCGATTTTGTACAATCGTTTAACCCTAATGCCGCTACGCAAGGAAACCCTAGGTATTATGCGCTTTTCGACATAAATCATTTTATTATAGGCCCGACACCAAACGCAGCCAGCGTTATTGAATTACATTACTTTTATAGACCCGCTAGTTTAACGGCGGGTTCCGATAGTGGCACTACTTGGTTAAGTGAAAACGCTCAAATTGCTATCCTTTATGGAAGCTTGTTAGAAGCGTATACTTATATGAAAGGTGAGCAAGACTTGGTAGCGCTCTATGAAAAAAGATTTGGGGAAGCTTTAGTGGGTATGAAAATGTTTGGTGAAGCTAAAGAAGTTACGGATGAATATAGGGTTGGAAAAATTATTAGGGCTAAACAATGAGTGTTCCATCCTTGAATTTAGACATTACACCTACTTTTAAAGTAGATGTGAAAACCACTGAAAACAGGGGTTTTACTCCGGAAGAAGTTGCAGAACGGTGTGCCGACAAAGTAATATCAATTTCAGATACTGCAAATCCGATAATACGAGATCAAGCTCGTGCTTTTAAAACACATTTAATTAAGGTCCTATCTTTTTACATGAAAGAAGCTATTAAAAGTGATAGAACTACAGTTTATAATGCTTTATCTAATGCGGGGCATAAAGATTTAGCTGAATTAATAAGGAGAATGTAATATGGCTTTTAACGGTAATTTTATGTGTACCACCTTTAAAAAAGAATTAATGTTTGGCGTACATGATTTTGCGAACGGGGCCGATACGTTTAAAATTGCACTTTATACGTCTTCGGCTACCTTAAATGCATCTACTACGGCATACACTACCAGCAATCAAGTTGCTAACGGTAATGGATACAGTACGGGTGGAGAGTCTTTAACTAATGTATCCCCTACCGTCAGCGGCACTACCGCACTTACGGATTTCGCCGATGAAACGTGGGGATCCTCTAGTATTACAGCTAGAGGCGCTTTGATTTACAACAGTACGCCTAACACAACGTCAATTTCTGTGACCAATCCTTCGGTAATAGTTCTTGATTTTGGTGCAGATAAGACCTCTACGACCGGCGATTTTACGGTTGTTTTTCCAACTGCTGACGCAAGTAATGCCATTATAAGGATCGCTTAATGGCTAGTGTTGTTGCCGCTTACAAAGGCTGGAATAGTTCAGCTTCTGCTTGGGGTGACGTAGGTTGGGGTCAGGATAACGCTTTAACAGGGTTAACCGCGTCAGTAGGTGCGGTTACTGCTTCAGCCAACGCTGATGCAACTGTTTCAGGACTTCAAGCAACAAGTGCTTTTGGTTCTGTAACGGTTATAGGTGAATCAGATGTACCGGTTACAGGGTTAGCGGCTACCTCAGCAGTTGGCGGTGTAACGGTAAATGCCGCAGCAATTGCAACAACTACTGGAGTTTCCGCCACATCGGCGGTAGGTTCGGTCATAGGTCAAGGTGGCGTAAAAATATTCGTTACAGGATTGTCTATGACCACTTCGGTGGGTAACGTCTTGGTTTGGGGAAATATTGTACCAGACCAAAATCCAAGTTATAGTACCATACAACCATCTCAAACCCCTGACTGGGTAAGAATAGCCGCATAATAAGGTGTAAAAAATGCCAAGTACATATACTACTAATAACGGTATTGAGCTCATAGCCACCGGGGAACAATCCGGAACCTGGGGGGCCACAACCAACACGAATCTTAGCCTAGTTGATACTGCTTTAGACGGGCAAGTTACAATAACCGTAGGTGCTACAGGAAGCAGCGGGTCGCCTAATGCGCTCCCTGTTACAAATGGAAGCACCTCTAATGGACGAAACAGGTTAATTATTTTTGCCGATGGAGGAGATTTAGGTGGAACAGTTTTTGTTCAACTAACCCCAAACGATGCCGAAAAAATAGTCTACATTAGGAATTCCCTAACGGCCAGCCGCAGTATTTTAGTCTTTCAAGGAACGTACAATGCTTCCAATGATTACGAAATTCCAGCAGGAACTACTGCCGTGGTTCACTTCAATGGTGGGGGCTCTGGTGCTGTTGCCGCTAATGTGTTTAATAATGCTTATTTCGATAGCTTGCGTCTCGGTGCTGTCTCTGTTACAGCGATTCGTGATGAAGACAATATGTCTTCTAATAGCGCCACTTCGTTGGCTACGCAACAATCTATTAAAGCGTATGTAGACAGTACTGTCACGGCTCAAGATCTTGACTTTGCAGGAGGCTCTGGTTCTGGATCGGTAGACTTAGACAGTCAAAACTTTACTATTGCAGGGACATCAAACGAAATAGAAACTTCTGCGAGTGGGCAAACTTTAACGGTAGGTTTACCTAATGCAGTAACTATTGCGACGTTAACGCTAACAAATGATTTAGCTGTAGCTAACGGCGGAACAGGTTCCTCTAATGCATCTGACGCTAGAACAGCGTTGGGTTTGGCTATTGGGTCGAACGTAGAGGCGTTTGATGCGGATATTCTAAAAGCTGACACTGCTGATACGCTAACAGCACCATTCCGAGGGACGATAACAACAGACAATGATCTTTCTTTTGATCAAAACGTCACCAACAACTTTCAATGCACACCGAGTGGTGCAGGGGCATTAACCTTTACCAATCACACCTCTGGTCAGAGTGGTTTTATTCTTTTGATTAATTCAGGAGGCCACGCTATTTCTGCACACACTAACACTAAAATTAACGCTGCTGACTTAACGGCTATATCGGTGGCTGGAACATACACGCTGAGTTACTTCGATAACGGAACAAATGCTTATGTGTCAGTAAGCAGGAGCTTTGGATGAGTTTACTTCAAGCAGGGTTTGGGTCTTCTGGTGATGACTATGAGATCACAGATAGTCTGAGGTTTCGTAGTTCTGCCAGTGCTTATTTGAATAGGACTCCTGCTAGCACAAGTGACAGGACAGAGTGGACATGGAGTGGGTGGGTAAAAAAAGGGCCTAATGCTACAAATTTAAGTTTGTTTTCTGC
>TARA_R110002111_G_scaffold67236_4_pt1 | contig 11803 bp, 9 predicted proteins | sample TARA_R110002111 | Tara Oceans TARA_R110002111 (sample SAMEA4397363) | marine metagenome | biome: Polar Biome; feature: [ZZZ] marine water layer (ENVO:01000295); material: water (ENVO:00002006), including particulate matter (ENVO:01000060) such as... | depth 199 m | reverse complement strand
AATAATATATCATCTTTCTTTTTTGCTAAATTTTGAATATCTTTTCCATAGAAAAAAAATGGCGGCAAGTTATTTCTCCAATTTTCTAATGTAGTATGTTCCGAAGTTTTAGGTTGCGTAGGAAATGCTTTTTTTTGCCAACCTAGTTTCGTTTTTATCGTGTAGAAGATTCTAAAAAAAAGATAACGCAAACCCATGTTTGAGATAAGATTGGCTATCCTTTTTATTTTTTGAATCATAATTTTGTACTATTATTTTGTACTATTATTTTGTACTATTATTTTGAACGTGTATTTTGATTAAATTTCAATCCACTTTCCTTCTTTTAAACTTTGGATTGCTGCAAAGCTTGCTTTCGTTACGTTGATTAATTCTTCATATGGAATTAAAGCAACATCTCCTTGTTTTATTTTTTCAAGGATTCGTGCAAATTGAGCTTTGTGTCCTTTGTCTAATTTTGTTTTAAGTTTAGAGAAGCCTTTTGTTCCATAGCCGCATGTTTTGATAAAGTTATCCATAATTAATGTTTTCTCTTGAGAAAACACCTCTAAACGCTCTTTTGAATAGGATTTAGCACCATTTGCAAAATAATTTACAACACCCGTAGAGCCATTTTCCATTTTTACTAAAATTGAAACATTGTCTGTATTTTCAGTAGGATTTTCACCCAAGGCATTCATACAAACTGCTTTTATTTTACTTCCAGATATGTACACCATTAAATCTAAATAATGGCAAGCTTCACCAATTATTCTACCTCCGCCAACTTTCATATCATGCACCCACACATCAGGTGGTATTGCGCCTGCATTCATAGTTGCTATTATGTTCATAGGAGTATCGCCAACTAATGATTTTATTTTTTGTGTATGTGGAGAGAAACGTCGGTTGAAACCAATCATTAAGGTTCCATTACTTTTTTGGTAGCTTTCTTCTATTGCTTCTAGCTCTTCATGATTTAATGCCAAAGGCTTTTCTACAAAGACATGTTTTCCTTTGTCTAATGCTTTGATGACCATGTTTGCGTGCAAGTTGTGACGTGTCGTAATCATGATTAAGTCTACATCTTTGTCATTTAATACTAAATCGTAATCCGTAGTACTTTGTGCAATGTTGTGTTTTCGCGCAAGCGCAGTTCCGTTTACACCACCTGAAGATACGATGTGTTTTATGTTTGCATTGGTTCCTTTTAAGGCAGGAAGCAAGGTCATTTTTGTGAAGTTTCCAGAACCGACTAATCCGATGGTTCCTTTTGTTGATTGTTGTTCTTTTTTGTTAACTACAATCGTGTTTTCAAGTTTGGTGTCTTCACTATATTTTATGATCGATGCAATCGATTTGGAGTTTCCAATGTCTCCGTATATTTTTTGAAATTCGTCAAGTGCAACTACTTCTGAGATTAGATTTTGTACTTGTAATTTTCCTGTTGAGATGAGTTCTAAAACTGTTTCAAAGTTTCGTTTTTCTGTCCAACGTACAAATGGTAATGGATAATCTATTCCTTTAAACTCATAATCATCATCATATCTTCCTGGGCCATAAGAGCATGATACTTGAAAACTCAATTCTTTCTCATAAAACTCAGCTCTAGAAATATCTAAGCCTATGACACCAACTAATGTAATCCGGCCTCTTTTTCTACTCATTTGAGCAGCTTGCGAAATAATTGCATTTGTTTTGGCTGATGCAGTAATTAAAACTCCATCTGCACCAATGTTATTTGTATTTTCTAAAACAAATTTTACAGGATCATTTCCTTTTAAAGGATTAAAAGCAATAATACCTTTTTCTTTAGCTATTCTTACTTTATTATCATCTAAATCATACCCAATAACCTTACATCCATTTGCAACTAACATTTCTGCTGCTAATAAACCGATTAACCCTAAACCAATTACAACAATAGTTTCTCCCATTGTTGGGTTTATTAAACGGATTCCTTGTAAACCTATTGAACCTATAACAGTAAATGCAGCTTCTTCATCAGAAATATTATCTGGAATATGTGCCACTAAGTTTTGAGGTATCGAAACAAATTCTGCATGCTGACCATTTGATGCTACACGGTCTCCAACATGAAACTCAGAAACGCCTTCCCCAACAGCGATTACTTTCCCAACATTACAATAACCCAGCGGAAGAGGTTCTCCTAATTTATTAAAAACAGCTTCTAAGGAAGGAAGCAAACCATCCGTCTTAATCTTATCGAGCACTTGTTTTACTTTATCAGGTTGTTGGCGTGCTTTGGATATTAAGTTCGATTTCCCAAACTCGACCAACATACGTTCTGTTCCTAATGAAACTAAACTTTTTGTCGTTTGTATTAATACTTGACCACGTTTTACTTGTGGTGCAGGCACTTCTTCTAATATTGTTGCTCCTGTTTTAAAGGATTGGATGATTTGTTTCATAAGATTTTATTATAGATAAGATTTTACAGCTCTAAATTTACCTGTCTGTTCTCTTTCAATTTCATTTACATATTCGAATTTAACCTTTAGCTTAGGACTTATTTTAGAATATGTTTCTTTAATCAATAGTCTTTCCTCAACTTCAGAATAATCAGTTCCCTTAACTATTCTAATGATAATTTCACCTATTTTTTTTTGTATTACCTGAGCTTCAACAATATTAGTTGTATCTTTAAAAAGATAATCAAATCTTAATATTTTATTACCTTCGGGAGTAATTACGTAGTCTTCATTTCTACCATTTATTGTAACTATGGTTTTTGATTCTCTTCCACAATCACAACCGCTCTCAGACCATGTAGCAGTATCTCCCACTTTATATCTAATAAAAGGCATTGCTAAATTTGTAAAACCAGTAGCAAGAACTTCTCCTGTTTTGGTTCCATCCTCATTTATAACAGGGTTATAACATTCTAAGATACCATATTCAAAATCTTCATGAAATAAATCTGATTCACATCTAGATGCATTACCACATCCCTCTGAAAAACCATATTGATCTGTAACCTTGCATCCAAATACTGATGAAATTTTTTCACGTTGATAGTCAAGTAAAGATTCTGCTCCTGTGAATATCACTTTAGGTGAAACTGTTATTTTTAAATTTAACTCCTCAATAATACTTGCCAAAGAATATAAAATTGAAGGATAACCACTGTAGTAAACAAATCCTCCTTTATTTAATCTTTCAACTATATAAGGCACCTTTTCTGCATTAATGTGATGCATAGTGAAAACTGTTTGCTTCATCGCATAATTCTCTCGCCAATATGGAGGTTTTTTTTGTAATATTGGTACAGCTACTTGACCAGTAAACGTTGCGTAGGGATCTGTAGGAGTAGCTCCAAATCTAGCCTTGTGTCTAAACCAAAGAGCCCATCTGTATTGAATAGCTTCTTTCGAGAAGTCAAATTGTAATGCTTTTCCTGTACTGCCTGAGGTATGTGCATGTACAACTTCTCCTATAAAATTAGAGTTTTTTAGTTTTTCAACATTTTCTCTTACCATATCTTTAGTTAGAATAGGAATCTTATTTAAATCATTTAAAGATTTAATGTCAGAAGGTTTTAGAGAAATCGAATCAAATAACTCAGTATAATAAGGTACATTAACATAACAATAGTTTACAAGCTTTTTAAGCTCTGCAACCTGATAGTTTGCAATTTCCTCTTTTTTTAGCCACTCAGATTCCTTGAGATCTTTTAACGTCTTATTGAAATCACCTCCCATTCGATTCTTTTTTTCAATTGAACCTTTAATTGTACATGCAATATTTTGCATCCAGATTGGGATTAACTCATATATTTGTTGTTTTTTCATAAATCTCAAAAATCTATTTTTTTAAAATATGGTTATACAATTCTATAATTTCTATTGAATTATCAATAACTACATTTTTGATTTGTATATTATTTAAATCCTTTATCTTATTTTCAAAATCATTAAAATCAGAGAATAAAACAACTTCGTTTGTTCTATCTACAACATCTGTAGCATAAACGGGTATTTTATAGTATAATGCTTCCTTTACAGATAAAGAATCTCCATCCATTGTAGTAGCCCTTATTAAGGCGTTCGAATTTCTAATAATATGCACAAAGTTATGATTTTCACTAATCAAATAGACATTTATTGGAATAGTTATTTCGTTTTCTTTAAAATATTTTGAGTAACTTTTTGAAGGATCAGAAAATAGTAAAGCATATTTAGGATGTAATCTAAAAAACGTTAATAGCTCTGTTCCCATGTAAATTTCTTTGCCATTAGAATCTAAAACAAAACTACTTGCATTAGTAGAAAATATAAACTCATAATCTTCTTTAAGAAATTTTTCAATATTAGTATTTATTTCAAAATCAAGAGGTGTAATATTCTTTTCAATTGGTGGTATGAAAGCACCTATTAGCTTTATCCTATTAGGATTGTGCTTTTCAGCATTTCTGAATGAGAAATTATTTAATAAAATTGAATAATTAGCTGATTTTAAGACTGTTCTATCATAAAAATTATTGAAATCATACTTACCATGAAAAGTTACAATGCAAGTTTTTCTAAATATTTTTAATAATATCACTAAGGCATAACGTACTTTTTTATTACTAAGATGAATATGTACTATCTTAGATTTTTTTATTTTCCTAAATATTATAAGCGGATTTTTTGTTTTGGAATAATCCAGAACTTCTGTATCAAAAGCTGTTAGTTTACTAAGTAATCTCTGAACATGTATTGTAACTCCGCCTATCGGAGGTGGGAGTTTTGCAAATTGTAAAATAATCATCTTAATCTATTAATAATTTTATAAAAATACTTCATCAAGTTTATTATAAAAAGTAAAATTAATTGAAAATCATTTGAATACTGTTTGGAAACAAGAAAATTTTCTTTTAAAATAAATTTAGGATTTCCAGTTTTAGAAGCTCCTTCGTTAGCGTCACAAACCGCAATACAAAAATCATTAAAATAAATAAATTCGAATCCTTTTTTAAATATGTAGTATATAAAATCATAATCTGCATTAATTTTAAAATCTAAATTAAATGGTTTACTCTTTGCTAATTCCATTTTCACAAATTGACATTGATGGCTGGATGGTGGTCCCATCCATATTAATTTCAAACTTCTTACTGTAAATCTTGTTCTCTTATTTTGTAACTCAGCTATTACATCTGTATAAATAACTGATTTGTTAATTAATTTATCTCTATTTACTATAAAAATTTTAGTTAATATTTCAGTGTCACAAAAATAGTCTCCAGAGTTCATGTAGATAATCCAGTCACCTGTAGCTTTTTTTGTACCCTTATTCATTGCATCATATATACCCTTATCTTTTTCAGAACTAAAATGACTAATAAATTCTCTATAATTATTAATAATATCAATTGTGCCATCTATGGAACCACCATCTACAATTATATACTGACTATTTTTGTAGCTTTGATTTATTACACTATTAATAGTCTTCTCTATATTTTTAACATCATTATAGACTACAGTAACTATACTAATTAATGGAGTTTTTTGTTTATTCATAAGTATAATTATTAGTTTTAGTAGTTTGCTTTAAATTATTTTTTTAAAATTATTTTATCACTTGAAAGCTTCAAACTATAGCTGATACTTATCCAAAATAATAATAAAAATGCTAAATTATTAAATTGGTTATGAGATATCTCAAACATTAAATATATTAAAATTACTATCATAAATTTTCGATCACCTCTTCTGTATAGATTAATAATAGACCATAATGCCAGTCCATAAATTGTAAATAGTAGTAAAAATCCTCCTTTTAAAAGCAAATGGGTAAATCCATAATGTCCCATATTGGCACCTAAATTTAATGTTGTATCTATTTCTTTCCAAAATCCAAATTTTTGTGTGCCTCCAGCACCTCTTCCTATAATAAATTCAGTAATATTAAATTCTTTAAACAAATCGTAAATTTCAGAATTCCGCCCCCCACTTACATCTTTTTTATCTTCTATTCTTGAAAACAAATAATCTACTTTTTCATTAAACAATGTATTATTTTCAACTAACACAAACTGAAAAAAAACAAAAAGCATTGAACATAATAAAATTATTCTTTTTATTGAAATCTTTTTTTGCAAAACAAACACCAATAAAAAAGCTATTATTGGCATAGCAAACATTCCACGTGTTGCAGTCATAATACCAAATAGAATAAGAAGTAAGTTGGCAAAAATAATTGTTACTTTCAAATACAATTTCATATCAAACATAAAAGGAAGCAATAAAGGTGCAAAGAGTATTGGATAATACAAGACTTTTTCATTAATATTCCCATCAGAGATTAGAGCTCTCGTCGTACCCGAAGAAATATTACCATACTTTAAAAAAGCAAATAGTGAAAGTGGGATAAAAATAATTAATAATTTGGCCATTAGTATTGGAATTTTATCTTTTAAATAATAAAAAATTGAATTTGAATTAAAAAATAAAATAAATACAGAAAAACTAAATGAAATTATATCGCCTAAAATATATTTATTATAATTATCTCTTAAAAGTCCTCTTATAAAAAGTATTATAAACAAGATGACTAACCATCGAAACATGTTTAAACCCTTGCCTTTTTTTGAAAAAAAAAACAAAATAACCAATGTTAAAGCAGGTGTAAGGGCATATTGAATATATCTTAAACCCGAAAAAAGAAAATCAAAAAAAGCTGCAATAAATAATACCACTATCAAAAGTGATATGTTTTTCAATCCAATAGACTCTTTTTTATTTGGTGTTTTAATTTGCATATTTATTATCCATCATAAAAACTATTTATTAAAAACTTGTTCCTCCTTCAGCTTCTACTACTAAATATTTCATTATATTTTTTAATAGTACTTTCAAAAGAATATAAATCAACCGCCAATTGCCTACAATTATTACACATTTTTAAGTATTGTATATCTTTCATTAATAATATTTCATAAATGTTATCTCCTAATGATTTAGAGTCGTATGGTTCTGATAAAAAACCTGTTACATCAGGCATGATAAGATCAACAGCCACTCCTGTTTTAAAAGCAACAACTGGGGTTCCTGTCATAACAGCTTGATTTACCATTAAAGGACCAGAATCTTCAATTGATGTTGAAACAAAAACTTCAGAAGCTTGGTAGGCATTAATTAAATTCTCTTCATTTAAAAACCCAAGCATAAAAATTGGGATCTTAACTTCAGAAAAAACATCTATATCAATATTTCCAGCAACTAAAATAACATATGAATCCAAGGAACCCCCATTTTTAATAATTTTATCTTCCAATGTAGTAAGTGCACTCAAAAAATATAATAATCCTTTTCTAGTATTTTTTATACTAGATGCACCATAAAAAATTATTATTTTATCATTTTGTATAGAAAGTTGTTTTTTAGATAGATTTTTATTCCCTAATGAAAATTTATTTTTATCAATTGGAAAGAATACTTTATGAATCTTATTTTTTTTAAAAACAGAAGCTTTTATTGCTCTTTCATAATCGGTTTTAGAACAAGAAATTATTTCTAAATTTAGAGGAATAAACTGTTTTTTAATCTTTAAATTAGATTTAGCAATTATTTTTAAGCTAGACAATTTAATTGCTGGACAATTTGAACAAGAATTATAAAACCCCTCACAATCCCACGGATAATGACAACCACCAGTTAAGGGTGCGTTATCCATCATAATCCAAATCATTTTTGCTTTCGTGATTTTTTCTAATTCATTTATGCTTCTAGAATTAATAAACCCTGTAACCCAATGTAAAACGACTATATCTGGAATAAAGGGAATTGCATTAATTATTTCTTTTGCACACGTTTCTGTTTTTTTTTCATTTTTATTAAAGAAAAAATACTTTTCATTAAATAAAAAATAATGCGATATTAAGTATTTAAACCTTTGTATTTGTTTGTCGTAAAATTTTAAAAATAAATTGGTTAATTTCTGTGGTAGTATTAAAACATTTCTATTAATCTCATTAGATTCTTTAACTAACAAAATCGATTCATACCCGGCAGAATTAAACATTTCATTAAATACCAATGATGCTTTTCCAGCCCCCCCCATGTCTGTAAAAGCCAAATTCAAAATTTTTATTTTACTCATTCCAAATTCCTTTTGCACCGTTAATAATTAATTTTTTATATTGTATTGGATAAATAAATGCACCGAATAAAATCACAATTATGTTAGCAATAAATATTCCATTTAATCCTATTTGTTTTCCTAAAAAAATTGCCAAAGGTATATTTAGTAGAGCTGATAAGATTCCTATATAAAGCTGCAACTTAACTTTTCCAACCCCATTTAAAAAAGTGCTAAAAATACTGTTCCATGTATTAATCAGCGTCCAAATTAGCAAAAGTGCCGACATCCAAAAACCAATAATTACTTTCTCTCCTACCCATAAAGAGTAAACCCAACTTGAAATAACAAGCATAATAAAACCTAACAAAACTAATACACCCCAAAATTTAAAAAGTTTTTTCATTATATTTATAATCCATTTATTGTCTTTGTTGACTGATGCTTCTGTAAAGGCACTCCAAAATGGTGAAATAACTATTGAAAATAACATCATCAACACGCTAAAATATTTAAAAGCAATATTAAAAGACGTAACTTCCTGAGGGCCGCAAATCTGCGTGATAATTATATTGTTTGTTTGGTATAATAAAATTGCAGCGATTTGAATGATAAAAAATTTTATTCCTAGACCAAATAAACTTGGTATAACTTTTAAATCAATACTTTTATATGACGGTCTATATTTTTTATATGTACCGTTAAAAAAAATAAAAGTTGCAATTATAAGAATTATGACTGGAGCAATACTTATTACAAAGCCTAAATACAAAAGTGAACTTGCCGTACTTTTTAAAAGATAAATCACAAAAATCAACGAAAGTACATTACCTAATAAGGTTAAAAATGCTGCTAAAGCAGGCCTTTGATTTGCTATAAGAATTGTAGTAATAAGTTTAAAAACAAAGTTTAAACCAAATAAAGAAAAAATAATAATTGCTAATAATTTTAATTCGTAAGATGAAACAATAGTTTGATTTACGTTTAAAATTAAATTCCAATCTATATAATTGCTTAAAGGAATAAAAATCCCAATTAAAATAATAATAATTAAAGACAATATAAAATATGTTGTACTTACTAATCTTTTGGCTAAATCAACTTTATTTTCCGCTAAGGCTTCTGCAAATTTATTTCTAAGGCCATTTCCAAAACCAATATCAAAAAACGAAAACCAAGCAATTAGCGAGCTTAATGTTATCCATATGCCGTATTTGACTGTATCAAGATAATTTATTGTTAAACTAACCATTAACAGGCCTATAATAATGTTAGCCCCACGAATAAATACAGATGCTAAAATATTTTTTTTTGCTTGAATGGTACGTTTATTACCGCCATCAAGCTTAAAAATCTTATTAAAATTCATCTGACTAAATGTCATAAAAGTCCAAAATACAATTAGTTATTTTTATTACATCATCTTCTGCTAACTCATAAAACATTGGCAACCTTAAAAGCCTATCTGTATATTTATCAGCTTCCAGCAAAATAGGTCGTTCTGAAAAATGTTTTAAATAATATGGACTTTTATGTAAACTTAAATAATGAAATACACTATAAATTCCTTTATCTTTCAAGGCTTGAATTAGGCGGTTTCTTTCCTCAATAGAATTACAAACTATATAAAACATATGTGCATTGCAGGTAGCATATGAAGGAATTTCTGGTAACGAGATTTTATCTTTTAAAGATTTTAGTTTTACAAAATAGCTATTCCATAATGAAATTCTTGTCAATTGAATATCATTGATATTTTCCAATTGAGCATATAAAAATGCGGCAGTTGTTTCAGAAGGTAAAAATGAAGACCCTATGTCGACCCAACCATATTTATTAATCTCTCCTCTAAAAAAAGAGGCTCTATTCGTTCCTTTTTCCCAAATAATTTCTGCCCGTTCAACAAATCTCTCATCGTTAATCCCTAACATACCACCCTCACCAGCAATTATATTTTTTGTTTCATGAAAAGAAAAAGCTGACAAATGTCCTATAGTACCCAACGGTCTTCCTTTATAAAAACTATCAATAGCTTGAGCGGCATCTTCAACAACAAATAAATTATATTTACCAGCCAATTCCATTATCGGGTCCATATCTACTGCAACACCTGCATAATGCACAGGCACAATAACTTTAGTTTTATCTGTAATTAAAGCCTCTAATTTTGTAACATCCAAATTGGGTGTGCAGCTTTCAGAATCTGCAAATATAACTTTAGCACCTTGCCTTACAAATGCTAGAGCTGTCGACACAAAAGTATAAGATGGTATTATTACTTCATCGCCCAGTTTTATATCTAATAATAATGCACACATTTCAAGTGCATCTGTACACGAAGTAGTTAAAAGTACTTTTTGAAACCCGTAGTTTTCTTCAAAAAATTGCTGACATTTTTTCGTGTATTTTCCATTACCCGATAATTTGCCTGTATACACGGCATCATACATATAATGCGCTTCCTTTCCCGTTAAATATGGTTTATTGAATGGTATCATTTAATTTTCGAATTTTGTTCTAAACTTTTTTAATGGAAATATTGAACTTTGCGTATTTTCATATACTGCGCTATCTATGCGTAGTAACCCTTTTCTACAAATAACCACAGGTAAATTGTCATTTAAAAAAATAACTTTCCCAACTTCATTTTCTCTATTCTCTATTTTCACATCATCTATTATGCTTGTTTCAATAATAATAACATTTTCACCTTTAATCTTTGTTTTTGCTCCGTTATAAGGATAACCAACGGCATCAATAAACCTTTTTATTTTATGAGAATCACCATACCAATTAATAAAATAATCATTTTCATCTCTCCACAAACTATACGTCGCATCTTCCTCATTTTGTGGAACACCATTTAAGTTATTAGTTGGCAGATTATTAAAAATATTTGAAATTAAATTAATGTAACATTTGGTAATAGAAAAAATTGCACTCTCAATCTTCAAAGGGTACTGTATTTTTAATTTTGATTGTCCTAATATATCTCCCTTATCATATTCTTGATTAGCCCATAAAGCAGTTACGCCAATTTCATTTTCCCCATTTATTAAGGCATTTACTAAAGGAGCAAAACCTCTATATTTTGGTAAAAGTGAATCATGTAGAACAATCAATTTCTGAGAATGAAGAACCTCTATCATCCATCTCCAAGAAATAGCAATGATAAATTTAGATTCAATCTCATTTATCTTTTCACCTCTTTTAAAAAATTTTAAATCATGTTCCTGACATAACTTAATAATATCTTTTGAATAATCATTTTCAATATTCTTATCTTTTGCATAAATAACAAAATCTATTAAATGCTTTTTATTTGATTTAATTAGATGCTCCAAAACGGCAAAACCCTTAAAGGACATAATATACAAAGTAACAGTCTCCATAGCTATAAAATATTTTTTAAATATTCCCCATAACTACTTTTAATTAAAGGCTTCGCTAATTCTTCTAATTGATCTTTATTTATAAATTTCATTCTAAATGCGATTTCTTCTAAACAGGCAATTTTCAATCCTGTTCTTTTCTCAACTACTTTCACAAATTCGGTAGCTTCAGTAAGCGCTTCATGAGTTCCGGTATCCAACCATGCATATCCCCTACTAAGAATTTGCATTTTTAAATTACTTTGCTCTAAATAAGCCTGATTTACAGATGTGATTTCTAATTCTCCTCTATGTGATGGTTTTACATTTTTTGCTATTTGAACTGCAGAATTTGGATAAAAATA
>TARA_R110002111_G_scaffold261758_1_pt1 | contig 11814 bp, 8 predicted proteins | sample TARA_R110002111 | Tara Oceans TARA_R110002111 (sample SAMEA4397363) | marine metagenome | biome: Polar Biome; feature: [ZZZ] marine water layer (ENVO:01000295); material: water (ENVO:00002006), including particulate matter (ENVO:01000060) such as... | depth 199 m | reverse complement strand
ATTCAGTATGCAGCATAATATCGGTATATGGCGGTCGGGTTAATAGTACGTCGCTTTGGCACTGCTCGATCGTACAAATGTACCTTAAAAATCATGATGGCTTTTGCAAAGACTAAAGATATTAAGTTTAATGAGGTTAATTATGGGTTTCAAATTAGGTTTGAAAAATTTCACTTAAAAAAAGAGGGGAATAATCTAAATGGTTTGGCAGCCTATTTAAGAACAATAAGGGCTATTTACAACAAAGGTATAAAGGACGGTTGTATTGAAAAGGAGGCTTATCCTTTTGCTAAATATAAAATTAAAACTACACCTACTCGAAAAAGAGCTATAGATATATCATATATCCAGAAAATATTACTTCTAGACTTGAATAAAGAACACGAATTATTTCACACTCGAAATTATTTTTTAATATCCTTTATGCTTTTCGGAATGACCTTTATGGATATGGCATTTTTAAAATTAGACGACATAAAAAATGGTAGAGTAATTTACCAACGTAAAAAAACGTCTAAAAATTATAATATTAAAATTCCAGATAAGCTAAATGAAATCTTAGATTTTTATTTAGAAGGTAAAAATCAACATGAATTTATTTTTCCAATTATTCTGAGAGATAAGCCCGAGCATCAATATCAAAATGTCATCAGAAAAAGAAAAATCTATAACGACAAACTCAAAACAATCGCGATAATTTGTGGTATAGAGCAAAGTTTGACTTCTTATGTTTCTCGGCATAGTTTTGCTACTAATGCAATGCTACAGAACATCCCTATACAAGCAATTTCAACAATGCTTGGTCATAGTAAAATAAATACCACTCAAATATATTTAAAATCTCTTCCTACAAAAATTCTGGACGATTATAATTTAAAAATAAGTTGTTCCTTATACCCTAATTCTTAAACTGTGGAGCGACACATAAGTTTAATGTTTTGCTTATAAACTTTTAAATTACTTTTAATTATCAACTTTTATGTTACAAATGTTATAATATTTGGAACATACGTAATACATGTTGACAAATAAAAAAAGGAATTTTGAGAACTATAAAAAAACATCTCATCATGAAAAGTCTTTTATTAATTACAATTTTAATAATGCTAATTACATTACCACTATCGTCGCAATCCATAGAAAAATTTAGTGTCGATTCTGGTGGTGCATCAACCACAGTAAATGACATTCAAATAGTATATACTATCGGAGAAGTTGTTGTACGCGAAATAAGCACACCAACAGTTTTGGTTTCCGAAGGGTTTATAAATCCTAGTACCAATTCTGCCTTAAGCATAGAGGATAATCCATTCTCACAATTTAATATTGCCATATACCCAAACCCAACGCAGCAATACATTAATATTTCTACTAATTTAATACTCACTAAAATAGAATTATATGATGTTTTAGGGAAACAAATTTTTCAATCTAAATTAGTTGACAATCCTATTAATGTATCAACTTTTGAAGTAGGTGTCTATTTTTTAAGGCTCTACAAAAATGACCAATCTATAGTTAAACGCGTTATTATTGAGTAAATTACAGGCTATTATATGAGATAATTAAAAAGCTTTCAATAACTTTACTAGACTGGCGACTTTAAATACAATTCATATTTCTTTTACGCTTGTTATTAAAAAGTGGTCGGTTTTTATTCTCTCTATTAATCGTAATGTAAATCTAGGACATGTTCCAAAGAGCTATAATTTTTTTCTTCATATTTAATTTAGCACTTGTATATGCTCAACAAAGTGACGATGCAAAGGATTTTAAATTTAATGACATAAAAAATGTACTAGCTGATGAATGGGTTTCTGATATTATTCAAGACCAAGAAGGTTTTATTTGGACTGCTACGCAAGATGGACTTTATAAATATAATGGTAAAAACTTTAAAGCATACAGATATAACCCATTAGAAAAAAACAGTTTACCTGGTAACTGGGTTACAGTCATAAAACAAGATCAAGATGGTATTTTTTGGATTGGCACTTATGGAGCTGGTTTAGTACAATTTGATGAGAAAAAAAAATCTTTCAAAAAAGTACAAATAAATCCTAAAAACTCTAATCTAAACTCTAGTATCATTTATGACATATTTATCAGTGCCTCGTCAGTAGTTTGGTTGGTTACAGAAGACGGTCTCTATAGAGGATCACAAGCTAACTCCAATTTTGTTGCTTTAAATAAAACCTCCACTTATGGAAAAATTTTAGAACTAGAAAACGGTACAGAACTCGTCTCGATTGATAATTCACTATTTAGGTATAATACCGAGAAAAAACGTTTAGAGCCTCAATTACAAAATATTGTAGTTGATGAAGTAGAAAGTATCGGTAATAACGAAATAATTTATAAATCTGGTAGAGAGCTATATCATTACGATTTTATCAATAGACCAAAAAAAATTAAGCTACCAAATAACGATGAGGTTATGTATATATCTAACATTAAAGACAATGTATGCATTGTGGTAGGAGATTCTGCAAATTATGTTTTAAATACAAAAACTAAAGACTTAAAATCTTATGATTATGATTTAGGAAAGTTTAAAAAATTAGGAATTAGAAAACTTTTTATAGACAAACAAAATCTTTTGTGGATTGCTACAACTAAAGGTTTGTTTAAAGAAAGTGTCTTAAGTAAAGTATTTACAGACCATTTAGATGTGCATGCTAGACGGATTTTCATCGATTCCATTAATATATATTTAGTTGGTAGACAGGGGTTTTTTAAAGCACCTAAATCTCGCCCTTCTAATTACCAACAATTTCTAAATGGCACTAGACTTATTTCAATGTGTAAAACAGAAAATGGTTTCTGGCTAGGTGATTGGACAGGAAACATCTATCATATTGATATGTTAAATAAAATCAAAACCATTGAGCTAAAAAAGGATACAATTGAAACCTCACGGATCTTTGGAATTGTTGAAGATTCAAATGGTTTTTTATGGATAAGTACATGGGACGGAATCTACGTTACTGACTCTAAAGGCAACGTTATAAATATTTATAAACTAGATGCCGTTGAAGACATTAAAATCATAAAATTACTCATCGATAAACAAGACAATCTATGGGCAATAACCGCTGGAGATGGATTGTACAAAATACCAAACATATCTAGAGTAGATAAGAATCAAAACCATATTGACTACAAAAAATATGTTCATATGAAAGCCGATTCAAATTCAATAAACTCAGATTTAGTAATGGACATTCATATGAGTCAAAATGAAACTATTTTGATTGGGTTAGATTTCGGTTTGAATATATATAGCCCAGAGAATGATAATTTTTATCCACTAATGGTCAATGGTGAAATTTTTGATAAAAAAGTAATGGCTATTGAATCAGACCCTAATAATCTTGTTTGGATTAGTACTATAAATAAAGGTCTTTATGTCTATAATAAGGAAGATGAAACACTCTTTAATCTAAAAGAAGAAGATGGCCTAATATCTAATGCATGTTTGTATACGTCTAGTGCTATTTATAAAGATGAACTTTATTTTGGTACTGACGAAGGGATACAAATTATTAATACCTCTAATTTTAAATATCCAAGTGTTAGTGTGGTTCCTCGCTTTTCTGAACTAGCTATTAAAGGGAATTCTTTAAAAACTATACAAGATTTCGAGGATTCAGAACAACCTATTGCGCTTAATTACGATCAGAATAGTTTTAATATAAGTTTAGAAATTCCAGATAACCGATTTCCTGAAAAGATTAATTATTATTATAAACTTAATGAACCTACAACTTTTTGGACTAAAGTTGAAGGTAATAAAATTAACTTCGATAACATAAATTATGGCGCGTATAATCTTTTAGTAAAAGCAGCTTATCAAGCAACGGACAAAGCACCAATTGCTACATTAGCATTAAAAATAAAACCACCTTGGTACAAATCAATATTAGCCTATACTTTGCTTTTTCTGGGCTTAGCTCTAGCCCTTTTTTCTTTTTTCCAATTGCGTTACAAACAAAAATTAGCATCTAATAAGTTAAAAGTAGTTGAAGAAATAGATCGTTTAAAATCCAACTTATTTACAAATATCTCTCATGAGTTGCGTACACCTCTAACCTTAATATCGGGTCCAATAGAACATCAGTTATCTAAAGACTATTTAAAAACAGAAGATCGTGAAGCCTTAAGTATGGTTAAGCAAAATGCAGATAGACTTCTTAATCTTGTCAACCAAATGACAGATTTATCCTTAATAGATGCTGGTCAAATTAAATTAAAAATAGAACAAGGCAACTTAGGTATTATACTAAAACAGTTAGTGTCAGCATTTCAATATAAAGCAAATGAAAAAGAAATTAATATTGAATCTAACATCGCTGAATTAGATAGCTGTTGGTTCGATAAAGATATTATTGAAAAAATAGGCTCTAACCTACTTTCTAATGCGGTTAAATATTCACCTGAAAAATCTATAGTGTATTTTACTGTACAACAACAGAATGAAAAGTTACAGATCTCAGTTGTTAATCAAAACAATCAAATAAAATCAGATAAATTAGGGCAATTGTTTCAGCGATTTTATCAAGATAATAAAGCTTCAGAAGGCATTGGCGTTGGTTTGGCATTGGTTAAAGACTTAGTCTCATTATCTAAAGGCACTATTTTGGCGAACACGCTTGAAGATGATAAAATACAGTTCAACATCACATTACCAATAGACAAAGATGCTTTTGAGGCATTTGAATTGATTGAAACTACCGAAGAAATTATTCTACCAGAAACTAATAAGACTACAAATAAAGACCAACCTACCATCGTCATAATTGATGATGAACTAGACATCTTAAATTTTGTCGCCTCAATATTCAAAGACAGCTACACCGTTATAAAAACAACCAATTCTAGAAAGGCTATAGAACTGATTAGAAAACAACTACCAGACTTGGTTATTAGTGATGTTATGATGCCAGATATTAGTGGTCTTGAGCTTTGCAATCAACTTAAAAAAGACGCGTTAACCAGTCATATCCCCATAATTTTACTGACCGCAAAAGTGACCCAAAATCAAAAATTAGAGGGTTTAGAAACTGGTGCAGATGCTTATGTTACCAAACCGTTTAATGCTAATATCTTAAAAGTCCGTGTCAATAAACTTATAGAAACAAGAGCACAACTTAAGCAACGTTTTAATGAACAACCCATTCTTACAAAAGCATTGGAAGTTACCTCTGTTGAAGCCGAATTTATGCAACGTTTAAAAGATGTTTTGGATACACATTTGGTAAATCCTGAATTTACAACAGACGCCTTTGGTAAATATATGCTAATGAGCAGAACGCAGTTGCATAGAAAACTGAAAGCTATAGTTGGTATGACGACTTCAGAATTTATAAGATCGCAACGAATGCTATTGGCAAGAGATGTCTTAAAGAAACAAGATAAAAGCGTTTCTGAAGCGGCTTATTTAGTTGGCTTTAATTCTGTGAGCTACTTTATTAAATGCTTTAAAAAGAGTTACAACGAAACCCCTTCTCAATATATAGAGCACCAAAAACTCTAATGTTAACAGGCTTTTTAAGTCATGTTACATATCTGCTACATCTTGAAACATTTGTAGCATCTCTACTTTCACATCTATAATAGCTTTGTAAGCATAAGATCCATAATGGCTTACAAATGACTAAAATTAAAAACACAAACGAAGTAGAAAACTTACTTCCTTCTCAACTTTATATCGCTGTAGATCATCTTAAGGATGGTAGCTACCAATTAAATATAATGAACAACAATACAATTGTCTCATCTATAAAATTTAAAAAATAAACTGTCATTGCGATCCCGAAACTTCGGGAGTGGCAATCTCACTAATCGGAAAAATAAATTATTATGAAAACAAGACTCACTTTTTTAGCACTATTAATTTCAATAGTTGCAATCGCTAAAAACGGAAACAATTACAAAGCACTACGATCTCGAATCGAACAATTAAAAATCAACACTTCAAATTAAAAAACTATGAGAACAATATATACATTTTTAATGCTGTTTCTATGTCCTTTTATAATGTTTGCACAATGGACCCAAATTGGCAATGATATTGATGGAGAAGCCATAAATGACCAATCAGGTTACGCCATAAGTTTAAGTGCCGATGGAAACACTGTAGTAATTGGCGCGCCTTTTAATGATGCTAATGGATCCGCTTCTGGACATGTACGTATATACGAAAATAGCGCTAATGTATGGCAGCAAAAAGGCAATGACATTGATGGCATTAATGCAGGCGACGCCTTTGGATTTTCAGTGAGTATAAGTGCAGATAGCAATACCATTGCCGTAGGCGTACCAGATAGCAATATAAATGGTTTCTCTTCTGGTAATGCCAAGGTTTTTCAATTTCAAGGAAACGATTGGATTCAGGTAGGAGACGATATTGTAGGAAAAAATACTTTCAACAATTCTGGTTATTCTGTAAGTCTTAGCGATGATGGCAATCGTGTCGCTATAGGTGCCCCAGATGCTGTTATTGTAACAAATGTAGGTAGAAATTATGGGCACGTACGTATCTATGAATTGCAAAGTGATGCTTGGGTACAAATTGGTAGTGATATTGAAGGCGAAAACCCAGAAGATAATTCGGGTTTTTCAGTAAGTCTTAACCAAGACGGAAGCATTGTTGCCATAGGCGCACCAAACAACAATGATGCAGTACAAGGTGCTGGACAAGTAAGAGTTTATGCTTTAGAAACTGATACTTGGATGCTTGTTGGAGCAGATATCGATGGTGTGGCTTTGAACGATAAATTTGGAGGTGCAGTAAGTTTAAATAATCAAGGAAATATTCTTGCTGTTGGTGCTTTAGATCATGCTGGTATTGGTCAAGTGCGTGTTTTTGAAAATCTAGCCAATACGTGGACGCAAATAGGAAGTGCTATTGATGGAGAATCTGTAAGTGACGATTTTGGTATTTCGGTAAGCCTCAACGCAACCGGAACTATTCTTGCCGTTGGAGCAATTTATAATAGTGGTTTCATATTAGACGCTGGGCATACGCGAGTCTATAAAAATCAATCAGGAAATTGGCAACAAATTGATGACGATATTGATGGCGAAGCCTTGCAAGACCGTTCAGGCATATCTGTAAGTTTAAGCGCAGATGGCAGTATTGTAGCCATTGGAGCTTATCTTAATGATGGCAACGGTTCTAATTCGGGACAGGTACGCTTATTTTCTAATACCAATGCTTTAAATGTTAAAACTGTTAATCTTCAAGATAAATTCACAGTATATCCAAATCCTACAACGACTCAAATACATATCGATTTAAAGGAAATAAATAATCATTATAAGGTGCAACTCTATAATATGGAAGGAAAATTACTGTATTCACAAGATCATACCAATACAAATCATATAACCATAAATATGGCCACTTTTTCTAAAGGCATCTATGTTCTAAAATTACAATTAGATAATACACAAAAGACTTTAAAAGTGATTAAGCAATAAAACGCTGCAATTAAAGCAAACCGATATAAAAATTTAAAAGATGAAAAGATATATACTTTTAGTAATGCTCTTGGTTTCAACCCTAGGATTTGCTCAAAACGGCATCAGCTACAAAGCACTAATCAAAGACGATATAGGAAACGTCATAGCCAACAATGCTATAGACATTAAATTCAAAATCTTAGAAAGCGATGCGCAAGTTAATGTTTATGAAGAAACACATTCGCCAACAACCGATGATAATGGAATCGTAATTATAAACATTGGTGAAGGCATCATGGTTAGCGGTATTTTCGATGATATTAATTGGGGAAACGATGACCATTACTTAAATGTTAGAATAGATTCAGGCTCTGGGTATGTTGATTTAGGAACCGTACAATTTTCTGCTGTGCCTTATGCGTTTCATGCAAAAAAAGCAGCGAATGTAAAAGGTCTTGAACCTTTAGATGAAGGTAATGGTATAGGTTGGAGATTGGTTGATAGAAACCCCATCAATTATGGTGATATTGGATATAATGCTATAGATTTAAGCTTTAGCAGTTCTGGACTTATTGAAAAAGGTGCATTAGGATTAAACTCATTTGCAACAGGATTCTTCACTACAGCATCTGGAGATTACGCTACAAGTATGGGATATAACACTGAAGCTTCAGGTGATTATTCTACAAGTTTAGGCTACAATACAGAAACTATAGGAGACTATGCTTTTGCTTCTGGACGCAATAGTTCAGCTAACGGAAATCATGCTACAGCAATAGGTTATTCTGCAAATGCATCTGGTGGATCTGCAATAGCACTTGGAAGAAATGCAATAGCTTCGAATGAAGATTCCTTTGCTACAGGAATCGACGCCATCGCATCAGGAGAGAATTCTATAGCTATTGGAAGAAGAGCAGAAGCATTAAGTGATGGTTCAATAGCCATAGGTTCCAGTGCAAATGCTGGTGCAGGCGGATCAACCGCAATAGGTGTTGGTACACGTACCACTGGCATTAGATCAACCGCTTTGGGTGCATTTACACACGCTTCAGGAGAATATGCAATCTCTATGGGTACATCATCAGAAGCGTCTGGGAAATATTCTACAACTATGGGATATAATACAAATGCACCTTCTTGGGGAGAAACTGTGATTGGTGCATATAATATACCCTATACACCAAATTCAACTACAAGCTGGAACAGTAACGATCGCTTATTCGTAGTTGCCAATGGTAGAGTAGTAGATAATATTATTTATCGACGTAATGCACTTACAGTTTTAAAAAACGGTAACATAGGTATAGGTACTTCTATTCCACAAGAGCGCTTGCATATTAATAACGGTCGTTTACGAATTGGTGATGAAACAATCGAGGATGGTGGGTCAGATATTTTAGCATTCAGTTCTAGTCTGGTTCCAACTGTTGATGGTGAGGATCGCCTTGGTGGCCCAAATAGAAAGTGGTTAGATGTCTATGCAACAAACGGAACTATTCAAACCTCTGATAGACGTGAAAAGAAAAATATCAAAGATTTAAGTTATGGTTTAGCAGAAGTCTTAAAAATGAATCCAGTTAGCTTTAACTGGAAGAATCGAAAAAATAAAGACACAAAACTAGGTCTTATAGCTCAAGATCTTTTAGATCTTATTCCTGAAGTGGTCATGTCTCACCAATGGAAAAAAATATCTGATGATAAAAATACGGCATTAGAAAAAGTAGAATTAGATAGACTTGGTGTCTATTATTCCGATTTAATTCCTGTGCTTATTAATGCTATTAAAGAACAGCAGAAACTCATATCAAATCAAGATTCAAAAATTACTGAACTTACGACAGAAGTCAAAGATTTAAATAATCTCAAGACTCGTATTAAAAATATTGAAACACTATTAAAATCTACAAACCAACTTAACAATTAAAATATTTAGTTATGAAACATATACTCACTTTACTAGTTACAATAGTTATTTTCACAAATAGTTTCGCTCAAAACAGCATCAACTACAAAGCTGTTATTAAAGATGATTTAGGTACTATTATGGCTAATCAAACCATAGATGTGCGATTTTCAATTCTACAAGACGGAGTAGAGGTTTACCGAGAGGCACATGCTACAACTACGAATGACAATGGACTTATTATTGTAAACATAGGGGAAGGCACAATAGGCTTCGGTCTTTTCGAAGATATAGATTGGGGAACTAGCGATCATTCTTTAAACGTAAGAATAAATACAGGCTCTGGTTTGGTAAATCTAGGCACCACACCATTTGGTACAGTTCCTTATGCCATAAGCGCCGCAAATGTTACTGGATTAGAAGCTATTGATGAAGGCAATGGTATAGGTTACAGACTGGTTGGTCGCAATCCTGATAATCATGGAGACCTTGGTTTAAATGCGGTTGATCTAAGTTTAAATTTTACGTTATCAACAGATAGAGGAGCTACAGGAAATTATGCGCTTGCTACAGGATTTAACACCACAGCTTCGGGAACATACTCCACAGCGATGGGCAGAAGCACTGTAGCTTCAGCATTTAATACAATAGCAATCGGCAATCAAGCAACAGCATCAAGCGTTGGTTCCATATCATTGGGAAGTTTTACAACAGCAAATGGAAGTAATTCTACGGCGATAGGAAGTCAAACAAATGCTTCAGGAAATAATTCAACTGCATTTGGGAGCCAGACAACGGCATTAGGATCGTATTCTACAGCAATGGGCAGGAACACAACGGCAGAGGCCTACTCTACCGCGATGGGTGATGGGACTGAAGCATCAGGAACCTATTCAACTGCAATGGGACGAAACACGATAGCTTCAGGAAATTACTCTACAACAATGGGGTTTAATACAACAGCCTCAAGTCAAGCTGCTACAGCTATGGGATGGGAGACTGAAGCATCAGGAGATTATTCCGCAGCAATGGGAATAAATAATGTAGCCTCAGGAAATTATTCTTTTGCGATGGGACTAAATAATACAGCATCAGGAGTAGCTTCCTTTGCAATGGGAATTGCTACAACTGCACCTTCATATACAGAAACTGTTGTCGGTGCATATAACACAACTTATACCCCCAATTCTTCTAGTGAATGGAATTCTAATGATCGTTTATTTGTAATTGGTAACGGTGGAGATTTTGTTGCTCGATCTAACGCCATGGTAGTTTTAAAAAATGGTAATACTGGTATCGGTACGAGTACACCTCAAGAGCTTTTACACCTATCAGGCGGTCGTCTTAGAATTGGCTCAGAAACCATCGAAGATACTGGCACTAACCGTTTATCATTTAATGCAGATTTATTACCAGACGTTACTAACACTATGCAATTAGGTAATTCTAATTTCCGGTGGACTGGGCTTTGGGCAACAGATGGAACAATTAACACTTCCGATAGACGCGATAAAACAAATATTAAAGATCTCAATTATGGTCTTAATGAAGTTCTTAAAATGAATCCTGTAAGCTTCAAATGGAAAAACAGAACACATCAAGACACCAAATTGGGATTAATAGCTCAAGATCTTCTCAAGATCATTCCAGAGGTGGTAAAGACGCATGAATGGCAAGCCACTTCCGATGATGAGAATGCACTACTTAAAAAAGTAGAACTTGATAGACTCGGTGTTTATTATTCAGATTTAATTCCTGTGCTAATTAATGCTATTAAGGAGCAACAGGAGGAAATTAAAAGTCTTCACTCCACAATTAAAAGTCAAGATATAACAAACCTAGAGCAGACAAACACTTTAGAAGCACTTCTAACTCGTGTTAATGTTTTAGAGCAAACTAATAATCAATAAAAACAGCAATTATGAAAACTTTAAAAATTAATTCATTTAGGTTAGTTACACTATTATGTCTAGTATCTCTAACCTACTCTTGCAGTAGTGATGACGATGCTTCAGCTAATGCAACACCTACAACTTTAGAATTGTTAACCTCTGGCACATGGTACTTTGAGTCAAAATCACAAGGTAGTTATTCATTATGCCAAAAGGAAAGCTCTTTTGATTTTATGCCTGATGGTAGCATAGCCGTTAATTTTGTCGATGATCTTTTGGAAGTTTGTGTGTATTATGGCACCATCAACACTACATACACATTAGATGGATTGAACATTGACATTGATCTTGATCAAGAAAGTATCATTGGTATTATTGCTTATGACCCTTCATTAGAAACTTTAACCCTTATTAATGATGATGGCGACTTTATTGTTTTCGATAAAATTGAAGGGTAAACAAATACTCATTTAAAATTTACCAAGTTCACTCGAAAGGTGTAGCGCAGGAAAAAAAGATATAAATCAATTCATACTTCAGTTAAAAGGAATT
>TARA_R110002111_G_scaffold79274_3_pt1 | contig 11824 bp, 10 predicted proteins | sample TARA_R110002111 | Tara Oceans TARA_R110002111 (sample SAMEA4397363) | marine metagenome | biome: Polar Biome; feature: [ZZZ] marine water layer (ENVO:01000295); material: water (ENVO:00002006), including particulate matter (ENVO:01000060) such as... | depth 199 m | reverse complement strand
ATCACCAATCGTTTCCTTCCGGATAAAGCGATTGACTTAATGGATGAGGCTGCTTCTAAATTACGAATGGAAATTAACTCTAAACCAGAAGAACTAGATGTTTTAGACCGCAAAATAATGCAGCTAGAAATTGAACATGAAGCCATTAAACGTGAAAAAGATGAAACTAAATTAAAAGCTTTAAAAGCTGATTTAGCTAATCTTAAAGAAGAACGAAATGAGCTGAATGCCAAATGGATGTCTGAAAAAGAAGTGGTTGATAACGTTCAGAATATAAAAGAAGAAATTGAAAACTTTAAAATTGAAGCTGAACGTGCAGAACGTGATGGTGATTATGGAAAAGTAGCCGAAATCAGATACGGTAAAATTAAAGACGCTACAGAAAAACTTGAAAAATTCCAAAAAGAATTAGCAGAGCAACAAGATACATCGTTAATAAAAGAAGAAGTAACCTATGAGGATATTGCAGATGTGGTTGCTAAATGGACAGGAATACCTGTAACTAAAATGCTTCAAAGTGATCGTGAAAAATTACTAAAATTGGAAGACGAATTACACAAACGTGTTGTCGGACAAGAAGAAGCTATTGAGGCGGTTAGTGATGCCGTACGTCGCTCGAGAGCTGGACTACAAAATCCGCAAAAACCAATTGGGACCTTCTTATTTTTAGGAACAACTGGTGTTGGTAAAACGGAATTAGCAAAAGCTTTAGCTGAATACCTTTTTGATGACGAAAATTCTATGACTCGTATTGATATGAGTGAATATCAAGAACGTCATGCTGTAAGCCGATTGGTTGGTGCGCCTCCAGGATACGTTGGATATGATGAAGGTGGACAGTTAACAGAAGCTGTGCGACGTAAACCTTATTCTGTTGTCTTGTTAGATGAAATTGAAAAAGCGCATCCAGATACTTTTAATATTTTATTACAAGTATTAGATGAAGGTCGTTTAACAGATAATAAAGGTAGAGTTGCTGACTTTAAAAACACCATTATAATTATGACTTCAAATATGGGAAGTGATATTATTCAAGACCGTTTTGAAGCGACTAAGGATATTCCTTCAGCCATTGAAGCTGCAAGAATAGAGGTTTTAGCATTATTAAAACAAACCGTAAGACCAGAGTTCTTAAACCGAATTGATGACACTATTATGTTTACACCATTATCTAAACAAAACATTGTTGACATTGTAGGTTTACAACTTAAAAGCATCACTAAAATGATAGCGAAACAAGGTATTACGTTCGATGCTACACCTGAAGCTGTAGGTTATTTGGCGGATAAAGGATATAATCCTGAATATGGTGCAAGACCTGTAAAACGAGTGATACAAAAAGATGTATTAAACCAGCTAAGTAAAGAAATATTAGCAGGAAAAGTAACGACAGACAGTATCATTTTACTTGATGAATTCGATGGACAGTTAGTCTTTAGAAACCAAGGAGATTTAGTAACAGAAGAATTATAAAAAAGACTGTAACACTTTAGGATAGAAACAGTCTATATAATGATTGGTTGGTTAAGAGCAACACAAATTTCAAGCGCTTGGAAGGAGTGTTGCTCTTCCTTTTTATAATTATACCGTTATAACTTTAATGCTTTCTTGGATTTTTCAAGTTGAACTTCAAACAATTCTTTGGTTAATTCAGTATTGTACATTGGTAACATTTTACGCAATAATTGTTTTCCTTTTTCTGAAATAAGAATCTCAGGAAATGCTTTTTCTAAAACACTCATCATTACATGAGTTGCTGTAGAAGCACCTGGTGAAGCACCTAAAAGACACGTAATACTGCCGTTTTTACTACTCACGACTTCTGTTCCAAATTGAAGTTTTCCGCCTTCATATTCATCTTTTTTAATAATTTGAACACGTTGACCAGCCACAAGCAATTCCCAATCTTCACTTTTGGCATTTTTGTAAAACTTTCTCAATTCATCCATACGATCATCATGGTTCATACTCACCTGCTCTACCAAATATTTGGTTAATGGCAAATTATGCCAAAAAGCACCAAGCATTGGTGATAAGTTATCGAATTGAATAGATTTTAATAAATCGAAATTAGAACCTTCTTTTAAAAATTTAGGACTAAAACCTGCGAATGGCCCAAATAACAACTCACGCTTACCATCTATATATCTTGTATCTAAATGTGGTGTAGACATTGGTGGATCATTTGGTCCTGCTTTGCTATAAACTTTTGCGTTATGTTGCTTAATAATTGTTTCATTTCTATAAACTAACCATTCACCACTTACCGGAAATCCGCCATAACCTTCCTTCTCCTCTATTTCAACTTTTTGAAGCAATAATAAACTTGCACCTCCTGCTCCAATAAAAACATGTTTAGACTCTATATGATGTTCCTCTTTTGTTTTTAAATCTTTTAATTCAACTGTCCAATCAATATCAGGACTTGGATCGACATCTTGCACTTCCATATTGCAATGAACTGGTGTATTATATTTAGTTTTTAGAATATGAAAAAGTTGTTTTGTAAGATTTCCATAATTCACTTCTGCTCCTCTTTCAATACGAGATGCTGCCATTTCTTCGTCACTAGATCTTTCTTCAGCTATTAAAGGAAACCAAGATTTCATAGTTTCAATATCTCTTGTAAACTCTATAGAATTGAACAAATAGTGTTCTTTAAATGCTTTAAAACGAGCTTCTAAATAATCTGAATTCTCTTTACCTGTCACCCAACTATGATGTGGTACGTTTTTAATAAAATCTTCAGGATTATCCATGAGTCCTTCTTCAACTAAAAACGACCAAAACTGTTTAGACACTTCAAATTGTCTACAAATTTCAATGGCTTTTTTAATGGAAACAGAACCATCTTCTTCTTGTGGACAATAATTTAATTCACACAAAGCTGAATGTCCTGTGCCTGCATTATTCCATGCCGCAGAGCTTTCTTGCGCAACATTATCTAATCTTTCAACAATAAGTACTTTTAATTCTGGTTGTAAAATTTTAGAGATTAACGCTAAGGTGGCACTCATTATTCCACCACCAACACAAATTAAATCGTATTCTATATTTGTTTCTATCTTTTTCGTCATTCTTGTTCTATTTGAAGTCTAAATATAAACAGAGAATTAGGAATATGTATTTTATTCTAATTAATCTGTAACTAATTTTAAAGTTTTATGTCTAATGTATTGTAATCAATAAAACATAAGAATGAAAAATTTAATCACTACAGTACTACTTTCAATATTCAGTGTTATATCTATAAATGCGCAAAAATTAGAAAATTCAACACTTTGGAAAATTGAAGGAAATGGTTTAGAAAAACCATCTTACATTTTTGGAACCATTCATATTACTTGTGATGCCACCATAGAAGACGATGTAAAAAAAGCACTAGATGAAACATCTCAAGTGGTTTTAGAAATAGATATGGACGATCCATCAATGCAAACCAAAATGATGGGAGGCATGTACATGAAAGACGGTAAAAAAATTAGCGATTTAGTCTCTAAAGAAGATTATGCCATTATAGATTCATTAATAACTAATGAAGTTGGTATGCCTCTAAAAATGGTAGAAAACATTAAGCCTTTTTTCTTAATTGCCATGCTTTATCCAAAAATGTTAGACTGCCCAATGCAATCTTTTGAGCAAGAGCTTATGGCTGTGGCTACTGAGCAAAAAGAGGACATTAATGGTTTAGAAACTATTGAGGACCAGATGAAAGTTTTTGATGATATTCCTTATGAAGACCAAGTTGCTGACTTATTAAAAACAGCAAAAGATAATTTACAGAAAGATAGAGATATGTTTACAAAAATGTTAGACATCTATAAAGATGAAAATATAGAGGCATTGATTGCAATGATGAATGATGACGAATCTTCTTCTGTAAATAAGCATCAAGACAAGTTATTAATAAATAGAAATAAAAACTGGATCCCTAAAATTAGTGAATATGCAATTGAGCAACCTACTTTTTTTGGTGTTGGCGCAGGTCATTTAGCAGGAGAATTTGGAGTTATTAACCTACTTAGAGAAGCTGGTTATACCGTTAGTGCCATTATGGAATAATCTAATACTATCTAAAATTTAGATATAAACTTAGCATAATATATAAAACAAAAAAAATGAGCTCAAATATTGAGCTCATTTTTTGTTTATTTAAAGTTTTATTCTTTTAAAATTTCATACCTACACCTAATCCAATCACTAATGGATTAATATCTACCTCTACTGGTAATACACCTTCACCTGTATCAACATCAACATCTGTTGATAAGAACAGTTTTTTAATATCAAAGTTTAAGAACCACTTATCAGTTAAGTTATAATCTATACCAGCTTGTAAAGAAAATCCAAATGTATTTTCATAATCCATACCAGCAACATCTCCTTCATCTTCACCATAAAAGAAAGTATAGTTTACACCTGCACCAACATAAGGTTTAAAATCGCCTGCATAAAAATGATATTGTAAATTTAAAGTTGGAGGTAATAACCACACGTGTCCTAAATCTGCTACATTTTCTAATTCAACATCATGTTTTGTAGTTGCTAAAATTAATTCTGCAGCAATATTCTTAGTAAAGAAATATGTAAAGTCTAATTCCGGAACAAAAGCCGTACTAATATCAACATCAGCTCCACTAATATCATCACCAGGAGATGGTATTACAGAAATAACTCTAAAACGAGCCTGCCATTTGCTATAATCTGCTGTAGACGTGTCTTCTTGTGCATTAATACTGAAAGTAAAACCAATTAATAAAATAAATAATAATAAATTTTTCATGAGATTTGTTTTTAAATTTCGACAAATTTATAATTCATAAAAAAGTTAAAGACTGACAAAAGTCATAGGTTAAAACTTAATGTTAAACCGAAAAACACAAGAAAATAATTTTCTGAACTACAATTATTTATAAGTTCAAATACAATTATTCGATGAAATGCATCATAAAATTTCGAATTTTATATACTTTTTAACGGATAAATCATTAATTTTGTCGAGCTATTTAATTCCAACGAAACTTAAGGACATTTATTAACTTGTGAGTAATCCCTCTACTTGTAGAGAATTACAATAGAATTTTATTGCCTAAAAACCCCTAACATAAAAAAATGGAATTAAACCGCTACATAGACCATACCTTACTAAGTGCATCGGCAACTGAATCCGATGTACTAAAACTTTGCGAAGAAGCTTTAAAATATAATTTTTACTCTGTTTGCGTTAACAGTAGTAATGTTTATCTTGCTAAACAAGCTTTAGGAAGATCTAACATTAAAGTCTGTGCCGTAGTTGGATTTCCATTAGGAGCCATGTCTACAGAAGCTAAAGTATTTGAAGCCAAAAATGCCATTGATCAAGGTGCTACAGAAATTGACATGGTAATGAATATTGGACGTCTAAAAAGTAAAAACCACCTAGCAGTATTAAAAGATATTAGTGCTGTAAAACGTGCAATTGGTCTTACCACTCTCAAAGTCATACTAGAAATAAGTGAACTTTCTAAAAACGAAATTGTAAAAGCTTGTGAGATCTGTATTGATGCTAAAGCTGATTTTGTAAAAACCTCTACAGGATTCTCTAAAAGTGGTGCGACGTTAACTGCAATTAAAATCATGAGAAAAACGGTTAGAAATCAACTAAAAGTAAAAGCTTCTGGTGGTATTAGAGATGTAGAAACAGCTCTAAAATACATAGAAGTTGGTGCAGATAGAATTGGAGCTTCAGCTGGTGTTGCCATGATGAACAATCAATTATCTAATGCTCAGTACTAAATAAATTACATAGAAGTGATTTAACTCATTGTTCTGTTGCTTTAACAAATTAGTTTTTTTATCTCAAAGAAACTTTTTGAATTTACTTTACACTAACGTTTTATTCTTGATGCAAAGCAAAAACTTAAAATAAAGATATAAAGTAAAAATTTGCAGCACAATAAAAAGTTTAAATCACTTCTTTGTTTAACTTTGTACTATGAGTGTACATATTGAAGCCAAGAAAGGCGAAATCGCAGAAACTATTTTACTTCCAGGTGATCCATTAAGAGCAAAATGGATAGCTGAAACATTTTTTGAAAATCCAATATGCTTTAATAAAGTAAGAGGCATGTTTGGTTATACTGGGACTTATAAAGGCAAGCGGATTTCTACAATGGGAACTGGTATGGGAGTTCCTAGCATTTCCATTTATGCCAACGAACTTATAACAGAATATGGTGTAAAAAACCTTATTAGGGTTGGTAGTGCTGGCTCTTATCAAGAAAATGTAAAATTAAGAGATGTGGTGTTAGCCATGGCTGCTTCTTCTACTTCTGGTGTTAATGAATTGAGATTTGGTGGTGCAGATTATGCTCCAACTGCAAATTTTGAATTATTTATGAAAGCCGTAGAAGCTGCTAAACAAAAAAACATTCCTATTAAAGCTGGTAACGTTCTATCTTCTGATGAATTTTATGAAGATAATAAAGAAGCCTATAAAAAGTGGTCTAAATTTGGTGTGCTATGCGTAGAAATGGAAGCTGCAGGTTTATATACCGTTGCTGCCAAACACAATGTAAATGCTTTAGCTATACTCACAATTTCAGACTCTTTAGTTACTGGAGAAAGTACAACAAGTAAAGATCGCGAAACCACTTTTAAAAGTATGATTGAGGTCGCTTTAGAATTGGCTTAAGATTTAAATTATAAAATTAAACACATAAAAAAACGCTGTAATTAAATAATTACAGCGTTTTTTTTTATAATATTTATACTTATTTATGAGTAAATACCTTCTTTTTTGAAGTGTTTTGCTAATAAATAATAAACAACTACTCTATACTTAGTTCTGTTAGATCTACCGTATTTTTCAATAACAGCATCAATTGCTTTATCTAAATCAGGACTATCTGTTAATCCTAATTTCTTAATTAAAAAGTTATTCTTAACTGTAGCCAATTCTTTTGCGTCAGAACCAGATACTGTAGAAGAATCTGCATTATAAATTGAAGGACCTAAACCTATAGTTACTTTAGTTAATAAATCCATGTCTGCAGTAACACCACACTTATCTTTTAGATCTGCTGCGTACTTTACAATTAAATCATCTCTTTTACTCATGTTAATATATGTTTTAAGTTAATAAATTAGTTTTCATAAAGGTAACTATTTTTTAGAAACACAAAAAGTGAAAAAGTCACATATTACCATGATTTTCACATCGTTTATTTTATAAACTTGAAATATTCTAAAAGTATCTTATCATTAATTTTTGAAGGAGTAAAAATTTCTAACAAAACGGGTTGTTTAGAAACCTTATAAAATTCATTTAATTGCGTAATTGTTTCATTTTGGTCTTTAGCCACTTTATATTCAAAACCATACATTTCACAGAGCTGCTTTGCAGATAAATGATGCTTGGTTTCAAAAAAAGTATCAAAATTATTGGTGTCCTTATGTCCTGGTAAGATTCTAAAAATGCCACCACCTTCATTATTAATAACTATAATTCTAAACGTTTTAGGAATATAGTTATTCCAGAGTGCATTACTATCGTAAAAGAAGCTTAAATCTCCTGTAATAAAAGTTGTTCTTTGCTCAGTTGCAATTGAAGCTCCTATCGCTGTGCTTGTACTTCCATCAATGCCACTTGTACCTCTATTACAAAAAACAGAAACACTTTTAGACACATGAAATAATTGTGTATAGCGAATAGCAGAACTATTACCTACTTGCAATACGCTTTGTTTTGGTAAACTTTTTAAAACCGAGTTAAAAACTGTAAAATCAGAAAAAGGAAGATCATCTAAATACAGCTCGTGCATTTTTCGTCTTTTCTGGCGTACAGTAAGCCAAGTTAATTTATAATTACTTTTTGTATGATGCGTTACTTGAGGTAAAAAAGCAGCTAAAAACGTATTAGGTCGCAATTTTAAATGCTTATCTAAACAGAAAAAAGTATCATTAGCCTTAAATAATCCAACATGCCAATGATGTTCTGGTTTATAAGTTCTTAAAAATCCTTTTATTTTTTTTGAAACCACCAAACCACCAAATGTTAGCAATATGTCTGGTTGAAGAGCCTTAAAATCCTCTTCATTCAAAGGTGCAATCATTTTATCAATTCCCGGAAAAAAATCTGGATGATGCAAGTTAGACGTTGTTTCTGTAAAGACAATAATACTATCATCATCAGCAATTTCTTGTATCCACTTTTCCTCTATAGAATTAGGTTGTAAAACACCAACTAAAATCATTTTTCGCTTTGCACTCTGCCAAACATCAACTAAACTCTTAATTTCAAAATCATCAACTTTTTCTTGTCGTGTTTCAATTTTAAAAGGCTTTGGGTTTATGACTAATTCGTCTACCGTTTCATATAAAGGCTCATCAAATGGAATATTAATATGAACAGGTCCAAATTTCAATTTTGAAATCGTCAATGCATCATGAATTTCAGATTCATTATAGGTCTGTATATCTTTTTGAAGTCCTAAAAAACGTTCAAGCTTATTTTCTATACTTTTAATGATAGGTAATTCTACTTCAGATTTTTGATTCTCTGTTTTCCTTAAATCGAGTTTTAAGTTGGTACAGTACAAAATATGCTCACCATAAATATTTTGTTGTTTTATGGTTTGTCCATCTCCTACATCAATTAAATGTTTTGGTCTATCTGCAGATAAAACCACCAAGGGTATGTGACTGTAATAAGCTTCTGCAATGGCAGGATAATAATTTAACAATGCACTACCAGATGTACAAACTACAGCTACGGGTTCTTGTAATTGTTGCGCTATGCCTAAAGCAAAAAATGCTGCACAACGTTCATCTACAATACTGTAACAATTAAAAAAATCATCGTGCGTAAAACCAATAGTTAATGGTGCATTTCTACTACCTGGAGAAATAACAATATGCTTTATATTATGCGTTTTACATAAGGTCGTTACAGTTTGCGATAAGGGTATTTTTGAGTAGTTCATAAAGCAAAAATAAGAGTTATATTAATGTAATTAAAAAATTATACCTTTATTTGCATCACATAAACCGTAATACTTTTCTCATGAAAAAAATCTTATTTCCACTTTTAGCAATAGTTTTATTATTCTCTTGTTCATCAGATGATGATTCTAACGGATCTCAAAATGCTTGTGATTTCGATATTCCTTTTATGGTAGAAGGCAACAAATGGACTATGAATGCTACTCAATTCGGTTTTGATGCGGGTCAAGTAGAAAATGAACTTATAGGTTGTGGAAATTCTGGTATGGAAGTACTGATAACCACACCAAATGGAAATATTTCAAACAACTGGAAACAAGAAGACGGTTATTTATGGACAGATGCAAATGATGCTGCTGACAACGATGGTTACAACAGAGTTTATAAAATAAATGCAGAATTAGGTGATGTTTTCACTTATACAAAAAATGATGGAACGGTTTCTACTACTGAGGTCATAGAAATTGATGCCGTAATTACTGTACCTGCAGGAACATTTGTTTGCGATGTTTACAAGAAAACGTCAACGAGTGTTATTAACGAAACGTTACTAATGTGGAATCACGAAGTAGGACAAATTAAAACTGACAGCGGTTTTGTTATTTTTGAATTAGACTCATACGATTTCAATTAAATTACTTTTAACATCGTTTCAGCTTTATTAACTGTTTCTTCCCATTCTTTATCTGGGTTAGAATCTTTTGTGATGCCTCCACCTACATAAATATGTGCTGTAGATGCTTTTAGTTGCATGCAACGTAAATTCACATAGAAATTAGATTGCGTTTTCACTACAGCATACGCATTGTTCTCAACATTACGTCTGTTTGTATTTCTAGTAGTGTTTTGTTTTAAGTTTAATTCGCCTAAGAAGCCAGTATAGAATTCGCGATTATAATTTTCATGCTGAAGAATAAAATCTTTAGCATCAACTTTTGGAAAACCACAAACTGCAGGTGTTGGATGCAAAGCATCAATTATAGATTTCAATTTAGCTTCATCTTTTATCACACTAATAAGTCTGGTTTTAAGATGTAATAGGTTTCCTGCTCTTACGGTATCAACATCAGAAACGTTTATCATTTTTGTAAAAGGAGTAATTTCTTTTGTAATATAATCGGTTACAATCTGTTGCTCTTCAACTTCTTTTGTTGTCCAATTTACCGTTTCATTTTCCTTAAAAGTTTGCGTTCCTGCTAATGAAATTGTAGTTAATCGCTTTCCTTCTACTTTAAATAACAATTCTGGTGTGGCACCAATCCATAAACCAACTTTTGGATGAAACCAACAGTAAACCATCGCATTTTTATAGGCGTTAAAAAGTCTTTTAAAAATCGTTATTGGATTACTATTTTGAAGGGATTTCGTTACACATCGCGATAAAACTACTTTTTTTAAATCTTTAGTTTTAATGTTGTCTATTCCTTTTGAAACTAATTCTATATGTTGAAGTTTATCATTTTCATTAGGAATATTTTGAGTCGATTCTATAATCTCAATATCTAATGAATCTCTATTTATTTCGGAATAAGAACAAAATTCTTTAGGAAACAGTATGCTTTTTTCTTCGAGATTAAAAGGAGCGAATACAAAACCGCTTTCTGTAAACGTTTCTGTTTTATAAAGTTCATCATCTTGTTGTAACCAACATTTAATCACAGAGTTAATTGGCCTGCTATACACCACAAAAGGTAAATTTAGTGCATATTGTTGCTCTATCGCTTCAAAAAAAGAACTAGAACTCATTTTATTTCTTTTTTGGAAGTGAAATCGTAGATAATCTACAAATAGAAATTAAATTATTTGATTCATCTGTCACTCTAATGTCTAGCAATTGTGTGGTACGTCCTTTATGTAAAAACGTAGCTTTTGCATAAACAAAACCTTCACTTATACTTTTTACATGATTTGCTGTAATCTCTAAACCACGAATAAAGAATTTTTCGGTATCTATAAAAATATGTGACGCAAAACTACCTACACTTTCTGCTAAAGCTGCTGTTGCTCCACCATGCAAAACACCATCTGGTTGATGTACTTTTGAAGTTACTGGCATTCTTGCCACTAAAAAATCATCGCCAAAATCCACAATTTCAATACTTAACGTTTCCATTAATGTATTTTTACTTGCTGAATTAGCTTTTGCTAACATGTCTTCTTTAGATAATTGCATAGAATACTGTATTTTTAATCTTAAAAACAAAGATAAAGAAACCACAAAGAATAATGAATTCACAAGAGAAAGAAATTACTTATAAAACCAGCAACTCCTACTCTACATTAAACACACTTACTAATCAAACAAAAACGGTTTGGTTGGTTTGCCACGGAATGGGTTATATGAGTCGTTATTTTTTGAGGTATTTTAAACACTTAAATCCCGAAGAGAATTACATCATTGCACCACAAGCGCCAAGTAAATATTACATACAACCTAGAATGCATGTTGGAGCCAATTGGTTAACTAGAGATAATACAGCTGCTGGAACAGAAAATATTGTTAACTATTTTGATGCCGTTTTAGAAGCCGAAAATATTCCTGCAGAAATCAATTTCATAGTTTTTGGATATTCACAAGGAGTTAGTGTCGCTTTACGATATTTAGCCAAACGACAATTACAATGCAATCAAATTGTAATCCATTCTGGTGGCATACCAAAAGAATTAATACCCAAAGATTTTGAGTATTTAGCTAAAGACACAAAAGTAAAATTGGTTTATGGTACGGAAGATGAATATTTAGACGAAAATAGAATGCAATTAGAATCCGAAAAAGCTAAGGATTTGTTTGGAGATAAAATTTCTATTACATCTTTTAATGGAAAACATATAGTTAACGTAG
>TARA_R110002111_G_scaffold115476_3_pt1 | contig 11859 bp, 13 predicted proteins | sample TARA_R110002111 | Tara Oceans TARA_R110002111 (sample SAMEA4397363) | marine metagenome | biome: Polar Biome; feature: [ZZZ] marine water layer (ENVO:01000295); material: water (ENVO:00002006), including particulate matter (ENVO:01000060) such as... | depth 199 m | reverse complement strand
GGCAGTAACTTTTTAGTTTATTTTAAAGAACGTTTTAAGAGACTAAACTAGAATGTAATAATTTATTTAACGCATTTAGTTTTTCTTCTACATGCGCATTTACATTCGTTTTATCTATAGACTTCTGCTCTACTTGAGATGCAAATTGTAAGGCACACATGGCCAATACATCTTGTTTATCTCGAACAGAATAACTTTGCTCAAATTGCTTTATCATCACTTCAATATTCTTTGCTGCTTTACGGAGCCCTTCTTCTTGACTCGCTTCAATAGTTAAAGGATATACTCTATTTGCTATTGATAGCTTTATTTTAAGCTTTTCTGACATTGAATTGATTTACTTTAATCTGAGAGTTGCCCAATACAATGGTCAATATCTCTAATTAATGCGTTTATTTTAAGCTTAGTTTCTCTTTTATTATCGTCACTACCAAGCATTGAATTTGCAATTTTAAGAGCTTCGTACTTTTCTTCCCAATTTGCTATATGCGATTTCTGGTCTTGAATGTCTCGCTTTGAAACTTCTAATTCTTCATTTAGTTTCAAATTAGCACGCTTTAAAAGCTCTAGTTTATGTAATACTTTGCTAATTTTGTTTTCTAAAGAATCTACAATATCTTCAATATTACTCATTTACAAAATTCAATACTAATAACACAAAGTTAACATACCTTGGTATAAATAACAATTGTTTTTTCATAAAATTTCAAATAAAGCGTTATTACTCACAATCAGCACAATGGCTTGATTTTTGTTTTATTCTTTGCGTTTTCATGTCAAATTGATATTTTAGCCACAACTTACTTATTTATGCGAATCATCCTTTTTATTTTTTTAGCGTTCTCAATTTTAACGCATGGTCAAAATAATTATCCTCAAGATTATTTTAGCAGCCCTTTAGAAATTCCTTTGGTGCTTTCTGGCACATTTGCAGAATTACGGACAACACATTTCCATTCGGGTTTGGATATAAAAACCCAACAGCGTACAGGCTTAAAAGTTAAAGCTTGTGCCGATGGATTTGTAAGCAGAATTAAATTATCTCATTTTGGCTACGGAAAAGCTATTTACATTACACACCCAAATGGCTACACCACGGTTTATGCTCACTTACAGAAGTTCGCACCAGACATTGAAGCTTTCATAAAAAAGAAACAATATAAAAAGGAATCCTATGAAATCGAGTTGTTTCCATCTGCTGAAGATATTCCTATTACTAAAGATAGTTTAATTGCTTACAGCGGAAATACTGGTGGATCGGGTGGACCGCATTTACATTTTGAAATTAGAGATAATGCAGAACGCCCAATAAACCCAATGCTTTTTGGTATGGATGTAAAAGACACAACAGCGCCTTTAATAAAATCTATTTACGCCTACCCAATTGATGATAATGCTTTTATAAATACATCGAATACTAAACAAAAACTGAGCTTAATTCCTTTACAAAATGGTGATTATGTGGTTAAAAACATTGAAGCTTACGGCACTATTGGTTTTGGTATTGAAACTACAGACAGACAGGATTTGGCAGCAAACTCAAACGGTGTCTATAACATTCAAACGTTTATAAATGGAAAACGAAATTTTGAATTAGATTTTAAAAAATTCTCATTTAGTGAAACAAAACATATTAATGGTTTAATTGATTATGAAGAATACCATATAAATAGCAAACGTATTCAAAAATTATTTAAAAAAAACATACCGCTAAGTATCATTAAACCCATTTTAAATAACGGTTTTATAGCTGTTAAAGACAGTACAAACTTGGTATATAAAATTAGAGTTTCAGATTATAAAAACAACGAATCGTGGGTTACCATAAGTATAAAAGGCACAAAAGAAACTGTTTCTAAACCTGAAATTAAAAAAACAACGCCTTACTTCGTAAAGGCAGATCAAACTGTTAATCTAAAGAAAGAAAAAATAGCCGTCGATTTTTATAAAAATACCTTTTACGATGATTTTTATTTAGATTTTGAAGTGTCGAACGATACTTTAAAACTACACGAAGATACTGTTTTTGCGCAAAAAAACTTTAATATAACGTACGACGTTTCAAATTATAAAACAGAAGATAAAAATAAACTTTACATAGCCAGATTAATTGGATACAAGAATTTTCCTGCCTATACAAACACTAAAAGAAAAGGTAATTTATTAACGGCAAGCACTAATACTTTAGGTACTTATGCGCTAACTACAGATTCTATAAAACCAATAATAAAGCCTATTAATTTTAAAGATGGCCAGTGGCTAAGTAACTATCGTTATTTAAAAATTAAGATTGATGATGATGGTTCTGGAATTTCAAATTACAGGGCAACCATTAACGGAAAATGGATTTTGATGGAATATGATTATAAGACCAAAACGCTTACTTACGATTTTAATGATGGTGTAGTAAACGAAACTAAAAATAATTTAAAAGTAATTGTCACCGATAATGTTGGAAATAATTCTACTTTTGAAACGTTATTTTACCGTAAATAAAAGCAACCAACCATTTGAAAGCTAAAACTTTATTTTTTTTACTCTTTTTTTTATCAATAATTGGAGTTGTACAATCTCAAATAGCTACCGTAAAAGGTATTATTTTAAACGAAAACAACCTACCTATTTCAAATGTTAATGTAAAAGCAGGTCGTTTAGGAACCATAACAAATAGTAATGGTTTTTACAAAATAGAAATTGCGGCAAATGATGATATATCTGTTGAATTTACGCATATCTCATTCAAAAAAATTGTTGTTACATTCAACTTAAAAGACGGCGAAACATTTGAGTTTAATCCTGTTATGAATACATCTATTGAACAAATAGCAACGGTCATTGTAAATAGTAGCAAACGAAAAGAAGTTGGAGGTATTATTACTTTAAACCCTGAAACTATTAGAAAAATTCCTGGTGCAAATGCTGGAGTTGAAAACTTACTACTCACACTTCCAGGAGTTAGCAACAATAATGAATTAAGCACACAATATTCTGTACGTGGAGGAAATTACGATGAAAATTTAGTGTATGTAAACGATATAGAAGTGTATCGCCCATTTTTGATTCGTTCAGGTCAACAAGAAGGCTTAAGTTTTGTAAATACCGATTTGGTACAAAACGTTGAGTTTTCGGCTGGTGGTTTTCAAGCAAAATATGGCGATAAATTATCATCTGTTTTAGATATCACTTATAAAAATCCATATCAATTTGAAGTCAATGCCGACATAAGCTTGCTTGGTGGAAGCCTATCTATTGAGAATATTAGTAAAGATTCTAAATTTTCCGCCATAGTTGGTGGGCGTTATCGCGATAATAGTTTATTGGTTGATGCGCGAGAAACAGAAACTAACGTTAAACCTGTTTTTGCAGATTTACAAGGCTATTTCACCTATAAATTTACTAATAAATTTCATTTAAGTTTTTTAGGAAACGCTTCATTAAATAAGTACAATTTTGAGCCACAAACTAGACAAACCAACTTTGGAACATTAGCAGATCCTATTGCGCTTTTAGTGTTTTATGAAGGCCAAGAAAAGGATAAATATCAAACCCTTTTTGGAGCCTTTAAAGGCACCTATTTTGCCAACGATGATTTAACATTAAAGCTAATCGCATCAACTTATCATACCACCGAAGAAGAGTATTTCGATATTTTAGGGCAATACAGACTTGGCGAAGTGAACACTAATATTGGTAATGAAGATTTAGGCGAAGTTGAATTTAGCGAAGGCGTTGGCAGCCAATTAAATCATGGACGAAACGATTTAGATGCATTAATAACCAATATAGAACACAAAGGCGATTTTAAAATTGATGATAACCGTTTTGAATGGTCTGTAAAATATACGCATGAAGATATTCGCGATCGTTTAATAGAATGGGAAGTTATCGATTCTGCGGGGTTTTCAATACGACCGCCAACGTTTCCAATAAACGAGCAACCTTACGAACCTTTTACTAGCCCTTTAGAACCATTTCAGAATATACGTGCTACAAATAGCACTCAAATAAATAGGATACAAGCTTATGGCCAATGGAGTAAACGCTCTACTTTGGGCTCAAGTGATGTTTGGTATAATGCAGGTGTTAGAGTTCATAATTGGTCTGTAAATGGTGATGGTATTGCATCATCAAACCAAACTGTTTTTAGTCCGCGCGCACAATTCGCCATAAAACCATCTTGGGAAAAAGATATGCTTTTTCGAATTGCTACTGGTTTGTATTATCAACCTCCTTTTTATAGAGAACTTCGTGATAGAAATGGGGTTGTTCAACCCAATGTAAAAGCTCAAAAATCGTTTCATATTGTTATAGGTAATGACTATAGTTTTGAAATGTGGGACAGACCTTTTAAATTAACAACAGAGTTATATTACAAAGGCTTAACTGATGTAAATCCATACACTTTAGAAAATGTTCGAATTCGCTACAGAGCAGATAATAGTGCTGTTGCTAGAGCCTACGGTTTAGATATGCGTTTGAATGGTGAATTTGTTCCAGGAACAGAATCATGGTTTAGTTTTGGCTATTTAAAAAATGAAGAGAACATTGATGATAGAGGTTATATTTCAAGACCAACAGACCAACGTTTAAAATTTGCAGCACTTTTTCAAGATTACGTTCCTAATGTTCCTAACCTTAAGGTATATCTTAATTTAGTTTACAATACTGGTTTACCAGGAGGCTCACCAAGTTATGCAGACCCTTACGAATATCAAAACCGATTGCCTGCTTATAAACGTGCCGATTTAGGTTTACAATTTGTTTTAGTAGATGGGAAAAAACAATTTAAAAGTGGTTGGAAAAAACCATTTAAAGAATTAACTTTTGGTTTTGAAATTTATAACATCTTTGATGCACAAAACTCAATAACAAATACATGGGTTAGAGATGTGTATAGTAAACGCCAATACGCAATACCTAATTACTTAACACCTCGTGTTTTTAATGTGAGGACGACCATGAAATTCTAGTTTTTTCACTTCTTTATGAATAAAGTAATTCTAAATATTTGTCTGTTTTTTATCCTTACGAATATTACATATGCTCAAAAAGCAAACTTTAAGACTGGTACACCTAAAGTTAAAAATTATTATACCGAAATAAAGTATAAGAATCTAAAAGGCAAGATAATTATTCCCGTTACCATTAATAATAAAACCTATAATTTTCTTTTTGATACTGGTGCTCCAAATTTAATTTCAAAAAATATTTGGGAGAAAATAAATTCTAAATCTATTAAAAGTATCTCTATATCTGATGCTAATCAGAAAAAACAGGATATGGTTTTGGCAACTATTCCAATGCTTACTCTTGGTAATGTTACATTTAAAAATACGAGTACTTTAGTTTTTACAGGTGAAAATAATTTACTTTTTGATTGTTATAAAATAGACGGTATTATTGGCAGTAACCTATTAAGAAAATCTATTGTTCAAATAAAATCAAAAGATGAATTAATTATTTTAACAAACAACACTAAAAAACTCCAACTTGAGGCTGCCAATAAATCAAAATTAACCCTCGTAGGAAAACAAAGTAGTCCATACATTAATATAAATCTAAAAGGTGAAAGTTCAGGGAGCGAAATACTTTTATTTGATACAGGTGCCAGCGGATTTTATGATCTCAATAAAAGACACTTTGAAACATTTGATAAAAAAAATATTACGCAAACTCTTTCTAAGGCCAATGGTTCATCTAGTGTTGGATTATTTGGTGTGGCTAATAAAAGTGAACAATATAGAATCAGGGTTGCTGAACTTAAAATAAATAACTATGTATTTAAAAATGTAATTTCTATAACGGGTAATGATAACAATTCTAGAATAGGGTCTGATATTTTAGATTACGGAATTGTAACTTTAGATTTTAGGAAAAAACTATTTTATTTTGAAGGGTACAAATCTGTTGTTGATTTAAACGAAAAGCTTTTAGGATTTTCTCCAACTATTGAAAACAATAAACTTGTGGTTGGATTTGTTTGGGACGATTCATTAAAAGATAAAATTGAATTTGGTGATGAGATTATAGAAATTAATGAGATTAACATTCAAGAAAACGATATTTGTGATTTGATTACTAAAAAATCACTTTTCGAAGACTATGCTATTTTAAATTTCACTTTTATAAACCCAAAAGGTAAAAAAACTAAATTAACACTTAAAAGAGAGCTAAATGGCAAGTGAATCAAACATACTAAATAAGGCAGAATTTAACCCAAAGATTAAATCTTATATTTTACTAGTTGTTTTTTTTATTTATCAGTATTATAGCTATTCCTATTTTAATTATTTGGCTTCTAGGACTTAGTGTCAATACATGAGCAAGCGGTATTATGAAAATTTAGAATGTCACTTAACAAACCGCTATTTATAATTTAAAAAAGGCGTGCTTTTTAAAGTTGAAAAAACCATTCCTTTAGAAAATATTCAAGATTTAACATTTATCGAAAACCCGATATTAAAATTTTTAGATTTTCATATACTAAAAATTGAAACAGCGGGACAAAGTAAGCCTCAGGGTAGCGTCATGAAGCTTATAGGCATTAAAGATTTTATTAATTTTAAGGAACAAGTACTTAATCAAAGAGGTGTTATTCAATCGAATTCCAAAAGTAATAGTCAAGCTATTTCTTCTAATAAAAAAACTAATGTTTTATTGGAAGAAATCAGAGATTTATTAAACGAAATTAAAAACAAATAATCCTTTAATCTTCAATAAATTCTTTCAAAACACCTACTACATAATCAGCCTCAGCTTTGGTGTTATAAATACTAAATGAAAACCGAATGGAAGGTTTTAGCAAATCTTCATCACATAAAATTTCGGTTAAAACATGTGAATTTTTGTTACTTCCGCTTTGGCAAGCGCTTCCTTTAGAACATGCAATACCTTTTAAATCTAATTGAAATAATAACATAGCCGCTTTTTTAGGCGGTATGGGTAAGCATGCATTTACCAATGTGTATGTGCTTTTATTTATATCGCCAGAGTTCCCATTGAAAGTTACTGCAGGAATTTCTTTTTTAATAGTATCAATAAAATACTGTTTTATGTTTTTAACATAATTATATTCTTCTTCAAAATTATCATTAGCGAATTTTAAAGCTATTTCTGTACCAACGATATTATGAACACTTTCGGTTCCGGCACGAAGACCTCGCTCCTGCTCGCCTCCAAAAATTAAAGGTTTTAAACCAGAGTTTTTTCTAATAAAGGCGAAACCTACACCTTTTGGTCCGTGGAATTTATGAGCAGCTGCGGCTAAAAAATCAACCTCAACATCTTGCAAATCTATTTTGTAATGCCCTACAGATTGTACCGAATCGCTGTGAAACAATGCATTATTTGTTTTACACAAACTAGCAACGCGTTTTATATCTAAAATGTTACCAACCTCATTATTTACATGCATTAAACTCACCAAAGTTTTATCTTCAGTTTCTAAAAGCGTTTCTAATTTTGAATAATCAACATCGCCATTAACATCTAAATTAACGTAACTCACACGAAGCTTGTATTCATTTTCTAACTGATGAATGGTATGCAAAACGGCATGGTGTTCTATTTTAGAAGTTACAATATGCTTAATTTCAAGATCTCTTACAGCGCTACGTAATACTAAATTATCAGCTTCTGTACCACCAGAAGTAAAAACAATTTCGCCTGCAGAAACGTTTAAACAACTTGCAATAGCTTTTCTAGATTTTTCGATTAGCGACTTTGCAGATCTACCAATGCTATGCGAGGATGAAGCATTACCGTAATTATTTTTCATCACATCGGTTATTGCTGTAATTACTTCATCACGAATTTGAGTTGTGGCAGCGTTATCAAAATATATAGTCTTCATAAAATGAGTATTTAGTTTTGCGAAAGTAAAAAAGTAACATCGCAAATAAATAATTAAATGGTCTTATTGAGCTTCAAAAATACTTGAAATAAAATTATTATCAATATGATGCGTTATAAATAACAATTCTATTATTTTTGTCCTAAAACCCAAATACAATGCGTAAGTCTTTCTTTGTTATTTTATCATTTTTAATTATTGGTTTTTATTCCTGTGATGATGGTGATATTATTACTGTTGAACTTGAATTTGGAGAAACTTTTGAAGCTTGTGAAGGTGTTTCAAGCTTAGTTTTTTATCAAACAAAATCAGATCCTTCCGAATCTTTATCATTAATTATTTCTGGACTTACTATTGAGGATATTCTTCAAGTGGATGAAAATAATATATATGAAAATCCTATTACTATAAGTGGTACAAATCCTTTTAATTATAGAACTTATAATAATACGACCTTACCTACTGATTTATTTTGTACCGATATTCCAAACTCAGAAGTCATTTTGATTGAAGATATTGAAGCTACGAGTGGAACTGCGGATATAAAAACAATTTTAACAGAGGACGATAACGATGGTGTACCAAATCAATTAGAAAGCACAAATGGTATTAATCCTATAGCAGACAATGATAACGATGGTGTTTTAAATTATTTAGACGACGCTATTGATGATAGCAGTATTGGAGACATAAATGGCACCATTGAAGATGGTTTTGATACTGATGGTGACGGTTTACCTAACTATATAGATATGGATGATGATGGTGATAATGTATTAACCAAAGATGAAAACCCAGACCCAAATGGTGATGGGGATTTAAGTGATGCCCAAGATACTGATAACGACGGCATACCTGATTATTTAGATGATGATGATGATGGTGATGATACATTAACCAGAGATGAAGAAAAAGGCACTCAAGATCAAAACTTAGGTAACGATATTACAAATGGTGATGTTGGTCCAGATTATTTAAATCCTGATGTTGATGATAAATTACCAGCTATTGCATTTAGAGAACATACTATTAATAGAACTTTTACAGTCACACTTATAATTTATGACATTGATTTAAATGTATTATCTCTGGGCAAACTAGATTTTGGAATTCTAGAACCTGCATATATTCCTACAGAATATAAAACTAGAAAAATAACTCCAGACTTTAATTAATTAGCAACATTCTGATAAATGTAAACCTCGGTAGCTCCTAATCCATATTTTTGATAATTAGCATCGTAGTACTTCACATTATTGTAGCGTCCAAATAGATATTCTAATTCTAATTTAAGCACACCTTCTCCTATACCATGAATAAAAACTACTTTTTGCATACGCTTAGATATGGCAAAATCTAATTGACGTTTTGCGGTATCTAATTGAAGTGTTAACATATCATGATTACTCATACCTCTAGGAGATTTTACCAGTTGATTAATATGCAAATCTACTTCTAGTGTAGGTTCATATCTATCTTTAGGTTTAACTCGATTTTGTTGCTTGCGTTTGGGTTGTTCTTTTTCTGAAATAATACTACTAATATCAGAATTGGCAAATAAATCAGTATTTAATACCTTTTTAGATTTTTGAATTATGAGTTCATCAGATTCGAAATCTAATAAAAAACCATCTTCCGTTTCAATAGAAATTGAATTTCCAACGATGTCTTTTACAACCCCAGATAAATTCTCATCTAAAACCATTACATAATCACCAACTTTAAAAGTCATAAATCAATTATTTTCTTGAATATTAGAATCTTCTTCATTGTCATTTTTACTGGGAATGGTTTTAGAAATTCTATATATACCAATCATTAATAAAACAATACCACCTATTAAAATGTATTGATTTTGCTGCGCTTCAGCCTTAGAATATATGGCTACTGTCGCTCCAATTACTATTAGAATATAGTTTAAATATTTCATTAGGTTATCTTAAAAATCAAACCACTAAATTACATTAAAAATCAGTATATATTTAAACTAACCCATCAAACTTAAAGTAAGTTTTTTTCTGAAACACCATACACATTGGTATAAAATATTATTTTTATTTAAAACATAATTATATTTTAGCAGTATAATTACACTTTTATATATGCAGACAGCAGAAGAATTTATGTTACCATGCTTAAATAAAAAGCTTTTTGGAATAGATTGTATGGGTTGTGGTATGCAACGCTCGGTAGCGCTTATTTTTCAAGGTGAGTTTACTGCTGCATTTAATATGTATCCTGCTATTTATACCCTTATTTTGCTTTTTGCAGTAATCGCTATAAATACATTCGTGAATTTTAAATATTCTAGCAAAATAATTCTTATTTTGGCAGTCTTAAATGGCATAATTATAATTAGTAGTTTTATACTAAAAACTTTTTTTAACCAATAAAAACAATATTATGGAACAACAAAAATTACCTAATGCAACACTTATTTTAGTATTTGGAATCTTATCTATTGTGGGCTGCTGCTTTTGGGGTATAGGTCTTATATTAGCAATTGTAGCGCTAGTTTTAGCTGCAAAAGCCAGTAAGCTTTATGCTGAAAATCCAGATGGATATACCGGTTTTCAAAATGTGAAAACTGGAAAAATTTTAGCAATAATTGGGCTTATTCTAAGTGCATTATATTTACTATTAATTATTTGGGCTGTATTAACATTTGGTTGGGAATCTATGAACGATCAACAGTTAATGCAAGAAAGAATTCAAGAAATGATGGGGCAATAACCACGCATTAAAACATAAAAAAGCGACCAATTGGTCGCTTTTTTATGTTTTAAATTAATAACTACTTTTCAAATTCTTTTAGAGTTTTAGTAATTATAGAAACACAATCTAACAACTCATCTTCAGTCATAACTAAAGGTGGTGCAAAACGAATAATGTTTCCATGTGTTGGTTTTGCTAATAAACCATTATCACGCAATGCCAAACAAATATTCCAAGCCGTATTACTATACTCACTATCGTTTATAACAATAGCATTCAATAACCCTTTCCCTCTAACTAGTTTTACAATAGTACTAGTTTCAATATATTTATTTAATTCACTTCTAAATAATTCGCCTAAAACAAAAGCATTTTCGGCTAATTTTTCATCTCTTACAACTTCTAAAGCTGCAATAGCAACAGCTGCTGCCACAGGGTTTCCTCCAAAAGTACTTCCATGGTTTCCTGGTTTTATAACATTCATAACATGATTGTTTGCTAAAACAGCAGACACCGGATAAACACCACCACTTATAGCTTTTCCAAGAATTAAAACATCTGGTTTGACATCTGGCGTACTTTCACAATTTTTATCATCGCAATTACAATTTCCGCAAGTTGCGAGCAAACGTCCTGTTCGCGCAATACCAGTTTGTACTTCATCAGCAATAAATAAAACATTGTACTTTTCACAAAGTGCTTTTGCTTTTATAAGATAATCTTGATGCGGAACATAAACGCCTGCTTCTCCTTGAATTGGTTCTACCAGAAAACCTGCAACATTAGGGCCGTTTTTAAGTGTTTCTTCTAAAGCATTTAAATTATTATATTCAATTTTAATGAATCCTTCTGTATAAGGTCCAAAATTTTTACGCGCTACAGGATCATTTGAAAATGATATAATAGTTGTCGTTCTTCCATGAAAATTATTTTCACAAACAATAATTTCTGCTTTGTTTTCTTCAATACCTTTTACTTCATAAGCCCATTTTCTACAAAGTTTCAAAGCTGTTTCTACAGCTTCAGCACCTGTATTCATAGGTAACAGTTTATCAAACCCGAAAAACTCGCAAGCAAATTTTTCGTATTTACCTAACATGTCATTATGAAATGCTCTGGAGGTTAACGCCAATGTTTGCGCTTGTTGCACCATCGCATTAACAATTTTTGGATGAGAATGCCCTTGGTTTACTGCCGAATAAGCAGACAGGAAATCATAATACTTTTTACCTTCTACATCCCATACATACACACCTTCTCCCCTGTTTAACACTACAGGTAACGGATGGTAA
>TARA_R110002111_G_scaffold37328_2_pt1 | contig 11884 bp, 8 predicted proteins | sample TARA_R110002111 | Tara Oceans TARA_R110002111 (sample SAMEA4397363) | marine metagenome | biome: Polar Biome; feature: [ZZZ] marine water layer (ENVO:01000295); material: water (ENVO:00002006), including particulate matter (ENVO:01000060) such as... | depth 199 m | reverse complement strand
ATCACTTTTGATGGAGAAAAAAAAAATAGCAAACATTACATAATTCCAGCCTCTTATTTTAAAAATAAAGGAATCACCCCTATTCCTGTTTCAATTCCTAAAAAAGAAATTTTAAAAGAATTTGACAAAACACCTATTGAGCAAAAAGAAGAAAAATTAGTTTCTGTAGATTCTAATCAAACTGAAGCTTTACAAGTAAAAGAACCACCAAAAATCATATTAAATCAAGATAGTAAAAGAACTTCCGGACTTTCGCTAAGTAGCATTAGAGCCAAAAAAGAGCATTTAATTAAGCAAATGGATGTGGTGATTGATGAGGAAAATTTACCATCAGAACCTTTTCTTGATAAAGATTTTATGACTGCTTGGAATGCGTTTATTGAAAAACTAAGACAAGATGGTAAGCATAATTTAGCATCCATTTTAGGAATAGATACGCCAAAAATAAATGGTAATATTATTCATTTAGAATTTCCAAATGCAACTAATAAAGTTGAAGTTGAACGTCAACAATATGATCTTTTATCGTTTATAAGAAAGACACTTAATAATTACGATATTAGTTTATCTATAACAGTAAATGAAGTCATGGAAAAGCAATATGCTTACACTTCTAAAGATAAATTTGAAAAATTAAACGAAAAAAATCCTAATTTAGATGTGTTAAGAAAAACTTTCGATTTAGATGTTTAAAACATTGTTTACAAATAAGTTACTGATTATTTTTTTTATTCTTGCGGTTGCTTTATCAAGCTGTGACGGTAGAGAAAGAGCTTATAAAAGTAACGCTGAAGTTTTAAGTGCTTCAAATTTATTGGAATCGTTTTCTGAGGAAACACATTTTATTCCGGAAGCACCTTTTGAGATTTTTACAGATACTATTTTAAGTAATGGGTTTCAAGTAAAAATAAAATACAATGCTATTGAAGATGATTTTATATCTAAAAAAGCAAAATCTAAAAACGATTCCATAATAAATACTAATCATAAAAACTTTGAAGCTAACTTAATAGTTTATAAAAGTAAAAGACTTATAATTGAACAGACTTTGAATAAAGATGCCTTCTCTAAAACAGATAATACAGCTTTTTTTCAAAATGCAATTATGCAGTTTGTTTGGGTAGATTATGATGCATCAAATGACCATTATATCAGTTTAAACACCTCTTTTTGTATTCCAGAAACAGAATCTTGTAAAGATTTTAGCATCAAAATTGATTCATTTGGAATTGTTGCAATAGAAGAAATTAACCTTACTTCTAAAATCTTATAATTATGCTAGGATTAAAATTACCAACAGACCCGCGTTGGGTTAATATTGTAGAAAAAAATATTGAAGAAATACTTACAGACCATGCGTTTTGTGAGCAAAAAGCAGCAAGTACGGCTATTTCGCTTATTGTTAGTTTTCCAGAATATTCAGATTTAGTGCAAGAAATGACCGCTTTAGTAAAAGAAGAAATAAGTCATTTTAAAATGGTACACGATAAAATACTTGAGCGTGGTTGGATACTTGGTAGAGATAGAAAGGATGATTATGTTTTACAACTCATTAAATTCTTTCCAAAAGGAGGTAGCAGAACCACACAGTTAGTGAATCGCCTTTTATACGCCGCATTAATTGAAGCTAGAAGTTGTGAGCGTTTCAGATTATTATCTGAAGAATTAGAAGATAAAGAACTAGCGACCTTTTATAGAAATTTAATGGTAAGTGAAGCCAACCACTATACCATGTTTTTGGGTTTTGCCAGACAATATGGAAATAAAAAAGAAGTTGACACCAAATGGCAGCAACTTCTTGAATATGAGCGTGAAATTATTTCTAATTTAGGAACAGGTGAAGCTATTCACGGTTAAAATTTATAACCAACTCCAATTTGAACACTAGTGTTTTGAGCTGAAATAGCTAAGTTATCATCAAAAACATCTGAAATACCATAAGTATATCTCACATCTGCAAAAAGCATATGTGTTAATTTATACTCTAAACCAGCAACACCTGAATAGGCGAAATTTTTAACGCCATCATCCTTTTTGTTTGATTTTAAACTCGCTTGCGGACCAATACCAATTTTAACTTTTTCACTTAATCTAAATTTGATAAGAACTGGTGCTTGAATATAATCTAATTGTAAAACTTCTATTTTTGCGCCTTCTGGCGAAAATTGAATTTCTGGTACTACAGAAACCGTTTTAGACAAACCAATATCAGCAAAAAAACCAATATAGAAACTGTTTCTGTGTTTGTTTTCCATAGGCGGAGCGTCGTCAAAATCTAAATTAGAAATTGTTAAACCACCTCTAACGCCATACTTAATACCTTGAAATGTAGAGCCTTCAGATTTTGTTTCTTCAATATCTTTAACTTCTTCATTTTGAGAAAATCCGTAATAAGAAAAATTAAGTAGGATAATAAATAGTAATGCTTTTTTCATAATTAAATAGTTTTGGGATATAGAACTGGTTTAAACTTTTTTCAATTGGCTACAAAATGATATTTTTTCCTCACTTTTTGTCTTTTTATAACTCCGTAACGATGTGCTATGCATTTCAAAAAAGACTTCAATTGATCAAAAAACCTCTATTTTTCGCTTCAATCAAAAAAGTTTAAAACCAGTTCTTAATTTTATATCAATTATACGCGGACGAATATATATTAATTATGCATATTGTAATATTTTAAAAGCTAAAGTGCAAAATTTTACTGTGTATTACTAGAAACGGTATCATAATATATACTTTTTATAATACCATCTGCTAATCCAATTTTTGGAACATATATGTTTTTTGCACCACTCCATTTCATTGCAGACAGGTAAATTCGCATCGCTGGAATAATGACATCAGCTCTATCTTGGTTTAAATCAAGTTCTGTAATTCGCTCTTCATAAGAGTACGTTTGAAGCATATTATAATAAGAGGTCATGTAAAAAAAGGAAAGTGGCTTACCCATTGCTTTTCCTGAGACTTTGAATATTTTATTGATGTTTCCGCCTGAACCAATAACATCAATTTTATCATAACCCATAACATTTGATCTAATCCAAATTTCTAATTCTTTCCAAGATTCGCTTTTTACCATATCATTAAGCAAACGAACCGTACCAATTTTAAAAGAATGTGATGCAACTGGATTACCTCTATCAATTACTGTAAACTCTGTACTACCGCCACCTACATCAACATATAAGTAGGTTTTATTTACATCTATGTATTTATTTAAATCGGTTGCTGCAATAATAGCTGCTTCTTCTTCGCCCTCAATCACATCAATACTAATCCCAGAACTTTCTAAAACTAAATCTACAACTTGTTTTCCGTTTAAGGATTCTCGCATTGCTGAAGTTGCACAAGCTTTGTATTTTACCACTTTATGAGATTTCATTAGTAATTTAAAGGCATGCATAGTATCTAAAATACGTTGTGTGTTTTCTTTTGAGATTTTATTTTTTATAAAAACATCTGCTCCCAAACGAATAGGCACACGAACTAAGGAGTTTTTTTTAAACTGAACTGGCTTCCCTTTTTGTTCTATTATGTTTGATATAAGTAGTCTTACCGCATTCGAGCCAATATCAATAGCTGCGTATTTTTTTATTGAGAGCATATTAGTTTTCTAGATGTTTTAAATAATAATCGTAAATAGCAAATTGTGATCTTACTTTTTCTTTATCATTTACTTTGTATTCATTTTCAATTGAGGTGTTTAAAAGTCTAGCTTTTACATTATCATTCCAACTCAGATTAAAAGTATCGATAACTTGCTTTTTGATATTCTCATCATAAACAGGACAACTTACTTCTACCCTATTTTCTATATTTCTGGACATCCAATCTGCTGAAGAAATATAAACTTTTGAATCGCCATTATTGCCAAAAATATAAATACGAGAATGCTCTAAAAACTTATCAATGATACTAATAATCTCAATGTTTTCACTCATTCCTTTAACACCTGGAATTAAGCAACAAATACCACGCACAATCATTTGTATTTTTACACCGGCTCTACTAGCTTCATACAATTTATCAATCATGGTGTAGCTAGAAATACTGTTCATTTTCAATCTTATAAAACCTTCTTTACCTGCTTTTACACTTTCTATTTCTTTATTAATGAGTTTAAAAACAGCTGTTTGTGTGTAATGTGGTGATGTAATAAGATGTTTGTATCTGTGAATTTTATAGTTAATATGGAAGAAATTGAATATTTTATTTACATCTTTTAGAATTTTTTGATCAGAAGTAAACAACGTATGATCCGTATATATTTTTGCTGTAGATTCGTTAAAATTACCTGTGCTTATAAAGCCATAACGCCGTAACTTCTTACCTTCTTCTCTTTCTATAACACACATTTTACTGTGAACTTTTAAGCCTTTTACGCCAAAAATTAAGTTCACACCTTCGTCTTCCATTTGTTGCGCATAATCAATATTTGCCTGTTCATCAAAGCGTGCTCGAAGTTCTATAGACACCGTTACTGATTTTCCGTTAATAGCTGCATTTATTAATGAACTCGCTATGTGCGAAATTTGCGCAAGTCTATAAATAGTAATTTTTATGGTTTTTACACTTGGGTCTAATGCCGCTTCTCTTAAAAATTTAACGATGTATGAAAATGTTTGATAGGGTGCATAAAGTAGATAATCCTTTTTTGCAATATTAGTAAAGATACTTTCTTCAAGACTTAATCCTTTTATAGGTAAAGGATCTATTTTATCATACATCAAATCTGTTCTTCCTAAACTAGGAAAGCCCATATAATCTCTTCTGTTATGATAACGGCCACCGGGTATAATACTATCGGTACTATCAATGCCCATTTTAGACATTAAATACGCTAATGTCTCTTTGTGTATATTTTTGTCATAGACAAAACGCACGGGTTCACCAATTTGTCTGTGTTTTACACTATCCGATATTTTTTCAATGAAACTTTTACTTAAATCGCTTTCAAAATCTAACTCGGCATCACGTGTAATTTTTATCATGTGAGCAGAAACACTTTTATAATCAAATATATTAAAGATATCGCCTAAACAATGACGCAACAAATCGTCAATCATTATAATATAGTTCTTATTTCCCTGCTTCGGAAGCTCTATAAATCTATTTATATTTTTAGGTATTTCTATTAATGCGAATTGCCTTTTATCATCAGCCATTAATAATCTAACAGCCAAATAAGCTGCACTATCTTTTAAATTGGGAAGTACAACTAAATCGTTTAAAATAATGGTAACTAACGCTGGACTTACTTTTCTTATGAAATAGCGCTTTATAAAATCGTGTTGTTTGTCATCTATTTGAGTTTCATCAATACTATAAATATCTTCATCTTCTAGTTTCGATTTAATATTTTTTAATATTTCTAAACTATCACTCTGTTGCTTGATTACAATTCTTGTGATAATTTCTAGCAATTCTGCAGCTTTTATGCCTCCAAGTTCGTTTTTACCACCTTTACCAGCCTGAACGATGCGTTTTACGGTAGCGTATCTTACTTTAAAAAACTCATCTAAATTATTAGAGAAAATACCTAAAAACCGTAAGCGTTCTATTAAGGGAACGGTTTCATCTGATGCTTCTTGCAAAACCCTTCCGTTAAACTGTAACCAGCTTATTTCTCTATTAATATAGGTGTTATTCTGTACTTCGGTTTTAATCATTATTAACTCTTATTATAGGCACAAATATATTCTATTTAAGATTAAAATATCAATAAAATAGCTGTGTGTTTTAATAAAAGTTAAGATTTTAAGTCTCTTGGGAATAAGGTTGAGATTGTTTTTCCTTGATTTAGATTTTTCCAAAAATCAATTTCAAATTCTATAATAGTTACCCCGCAAGTTGGTACATTATCAATATATTTATCGCCATAAGTATTTACGAAAGATGTGATGGCATGATTGTGGCCAAAAATCATTAAATGGTTTATAGAATCATCACATTGTTTTATGGTCTGAGTTAAATTTTCACCAGAAAAATCATATAAATTATGATTTAAACGAAAGAGTTCTTGACTAATATTGAGATTATCCATAAAGATATCAGCGGTAGTTTTTGCTCTTACAGCATCACTTGATAAAACTAAATCGATAGTTAAATTTTTGCTTTTTACATGTTTAGATAACATTAAAGCATCATTCTGCCCTCTTTTGTTTAGTGGTCTTTCGTGGTCTATAACATCATATTCCCAAGAAGATTTTGCATGCCTTACTAAAATTAGTGTTTTCATAAATATTCGATGAAATAGTTAAAAATATCGATTAAATGTGATTTATCTAAACTTAAAAACGGTTATTTGTTCAATAAAAGTAATAAAAAAAGAGGTTATAAATTAATATAAAGGTTAAATAACAATAGGCTAAGAAGTTAGGCAATATAGTACTCGTTAAATATGTAAATTATTTCGATTAAATGATTTTGAAAGCTTTTAAACGAATTTTTAAGTGATTTACCATTTATTTTTGAACAACTAAGAACATATACGTTGTTTTGCTTCACCTACTAAGTAAATTAAAAGATATTAAAGTTATGATCCCAAATCTAATTACATATTGTAAAAGAGCTGTTTTGCTCTCTATGTTTTCCCTCACTGTTTTTTCCCTCAAAGACATTTTAAATTAACAATAAATACCATTTGTGACTATTAAAAGTCAAATGGTGTCAAATAAAACATATCATAATCTTTTTGACTCATGAAAAATAATTCACCTTCAAATATCTACTCACCTTTTGTAGCCCTATTAGTATTGTTCTTTGTTTCTGGTAATATATTTTCTCAAGAAAATAATATTTATGAAATAGAAAATCAGACTGTTGGCAAACAACCTAAATTAAAGAATGAAAATATTAATAATAGAGATGTATTTTACGATTTAACTTTTAAAATGTATTCTACATATTACTTCCAAAATAAAGAATTAAAATATGTTTATGGAAAAGGGATTCCCGTTAAATTGACTTTTAGAGATTTAGAATCTGTTGAGAGTTTATATGATGATAAACAAAACTATAGTGAAGTTCAATTAATTACTATTGATTTATTAAGTCCGAATGATTTGAACAGTAGTATTGATTTAACAGAAAGTAATGAACAATTACAGAATTTAAAATATGTTTTTATTAGGTGCGATTTTAATTGTACTGATCAGCAAATAAATAAGTTTATTAAAGTTAATTCAGATGCAAGAGTATTTTTCACAACAGAAAAAGGTTCTTAAAATAGTTTTATCTTAATATAAAAAACACGAAATGAGCAAACTCTACACTACTAAAGTAAATTTGAACAAACAAATATCGAAGTTGATACTGTTTTCTGTTTTAATATTTTCATCATTCAATAGTTATGGTCAGTTAATAGTACCGTTTACACCAAGAACCTCTACTGTTACGCCTACTAGAACTGTTTATACTGTTAAAGGTGACTTTTCTATGGTTGGAAATACAAACCTAACATCTGCAATTTATAGCGACACTAGTGCTAATAATCAAGCTATGATTTATGTAGATGAAGATACTGATAATACAACTTGGAATTCATCAGCTTCTACTTTCATTATACCTTCTGAAAATGGCTCTACACCTGAATGTTCGAACATTATCTATGCCGGTTTATATTGGACAGGTAGTGCCGTAGGTAGTGGTGTTGAACAATATGAATTCACAACAACTATAGATGGTGTACCTAGAACTATTGATAAACGAAATATTAAATTTAAACCACCAAACGCTACAGATTATATAGAAGTAACTGCTGCTGATGATGATATATATTTTCCAACACCCGGACAGTTTTCTAATATTTATTCAGCCTATGCCGAAGTTACTGATTTAATAGATCCTACCGCTTTTTTAGGCGAATATTTTGTAGCTGATTTACCATCAGTTGAGGGTATTTTACCTCCTGCAGGTTATCACGGTGGCTGGGGAATGATTGTTGTTTATGAAAATTCTTTAATGGATTGGAGAGATGTTACAGTTTTTGATGGTCATGCTCATGTTAGCGGTGAAATAGCCGATTATACTTTTGATGTTAATGGTTTTAACACTGCGCAAAGTGGCGATGTTAGTGTGAAACTAGGCATTATGGCCGCTGAAGGTGACGTTAATCTTAGCGGTGATTATTTTGAAATTCAAAGACAAGATAATAGCGCATTTCAAAGATTATCTCACTCAACAAATACCACCAATAACTTTTTCAACTCTTCTATTAATGTGGGAAATGATGGCCCAAGAAACCCAAATTTAAATAATAATACAGGGCTTGATATTGCCATGTTTAATATTGATAATACAGGCAATGGTATCATAACAAATAATCAGACTTCTACTAGATTTCGATATGGAACAACAAGTGATAGGTTTGTGATTTATAACATCACATTTTCTGTTAATTCTTATGTACCAGAAGTTACAGGTGTTATAACGAATGCTTCAATAAATGGTATTCCAAATCCAACACCTATAATTATTCAACCTGGTCAGTCTGCATTGTACGAATTAGAAATAAGAAACATAGGAACCGAAGCTACTAATAATACTGTAGTAACTATTCCACTTCCAGACACCGTAACGCCTAGTAATTTAAATATTCTTTTTAATACTTTTTATACACCGCTTTCTGCAGATTATTCTGATCCTCTATATGATGGAAGTATAGGAACTAATGGAGCTATAGTTTGGAATTTAGGCACCCTACCCTTACCAACTAATGTAAATGATATTTTGGCAGAAATAAGTTTTGAACTTACTGCTACCACTAGTTGTGCTGCTTTAGGAGATGTTAATGATACACCGTCTATTACTCTTTTTGGAAGTATAAGTGGTGTTGGAGCAGTATCAAACGTTTCGTTTGACACGCCCTTAATTCAAGGTTTTTCTGTAGATGACATTTGTAGAGATAATCCAATTCCTATTCCAATTGTTATTCCAATAGACCATATAGCTTTCATAAATCAAGGGCCAACAATTACTTGTCCTGCTGATATTTCTCAGAATATAGATTCAGGAGTTCTTGGCGCTATTGTAAACTATACTGAACCAGTAGGTACAGATAATGCTCCCGGAGCCGTAACTACAAGAATTGCTGGACCTGCCCCTGGGTCATTATTCCCTATAGGTTCAACTACTGTTACTTATCAAGTAGAAGACGACTGTGGAATTACTGCTACGTGTAGCTTTATTGTCACTATTACGGATAATGAACCACCAGTTATTGTATGTCCTGCTGATATTAATCAAACTGTTGATGCTGGCGTTGCTGGTGCTGTTGTAACTTACACAGATCCTGTGGGAACTGATAATGATACAGGTGCGGTAACCACAAGAATTGCAGGTCCTGCTTCTGGGTCTTTATTCCCAGTAGGAACAACTACCGTAACTTTCCAAGTGGAAGATGCTTCGGGAACTATTGTAACTTGTAGTTTTGATGTCACTATTACTGATAACGAACCACCAGTTATTGTATGTCCTGCTGATATTAGTCAAATAGCAGATTCATCTCAATGTGCATCAATAATTACTATTGTAGATCCTACAGCAACTGATAATTGTTCAACAGTATTTGTTTTTGAAGGAATACGTTCAGATAATTTAGCACTTACAGATGCTTTCCCTGTTGGCTCAACAACAATTACGTGGACAGCTACTGATGAAGCTAATAACACAAGTTTACCATGTATTCAAACAATTAATATTACAGATGATGAAGCTCCTATTTTTGTAGAAACGCTTCCTGTAGATACAGTTGTCGAATGTGACCAAGTACCTGTGGCTGCAATTTTAACTGCTACAGATAATTGTAATACTGCAAACGTAACCTTCAACGAATTAAGAACGGATAGTTCTTGTATATCTGATTATATACTAGAACGCACATGGATAGCAACTGACGATAATGGAAATACAACAACACATATTCAAACAATAACTGTAGAAGATAACACACCACCTGTTCTGTCATTACCAGCAAATCAAACGGCTGAATGTAGTGATGATTTAACGCCAATAGCTTTTGGTGTAGCAACAGCAACAGATAATTGTGATGCAAGTCCTGTAATTACTTTTACAGATGCAACAATGAGTGGTGCTTGTTCTGGTACTTTTACAATAACTAGAACTTGGACAGCTACAGATGCTTGTGGAAACGTTTCTACTGCAGATCAGATAATTTCAACATCTGACACTACTGCTCCTGAGTTTGTTGAAGATTTACCTCAAAACTTAACTATTGAGTGTAATTCAGTACCAGCTCCAGAAACTATAACCGCAACAGATAATTGTGGTATTGCTGAAGTTACAGTTAATGATACTAGAACTGATGGCAATTGTCCAAATAACTATATTATCACAAGAATATATACTGCTACTGATGAGTGTGGATTAACAAACACACATATACAAACAATAACTGTAGTAGATATTACACCTCCCGTTTTTGTTGAATCGCTTCCAACTGCTAATTTAGTTGTTGAGTGTGATAGCGTGCCAACACCAGAAACATTAACAGCAACCGATACTTGTGGTTCAGCCGCAGTAACTGTAGCAGATGTAATTACTAACGGAAATTGTGATAACAATTATACAATAGTACGTACTTGGACAGCAACTGATGAATGTGGATTAACAACTACACATACACAAATTATTGTTGTACAAGATACTACACCACCTGTGTTTGTTGAAGCTTTACCAACTGATATTTTAGTGGAGTGTGATGCCATACCAACTGCTGAATCTATAACAGCTACTGATAATTGTGGTGATGCAACAGTTGCAGTTACAGATGTTAGAACGGATGGTGATTGCCCAAGTAACTATATAATTTCTAGAACTTGGACAGCAACAGATGAGTGTGGTTTAACAACTGAACACACGCAAACTATTACAGTACAAGATACAACAGCACCAGTGCCAACATCTACTTTTGATGAAACACTAAATGTTAGTTGTGCCGATGTACCAGATGCACCACAATTAGAATTTACAGATAACTGTTCAACCAATGTTGTAGTCGTGTTTGATGAAACAAATTCATTTGACGAAGATATACTTGTTGATTATGAAATAGTTAGAACGTGGACTGTTAGAGATGCTTGTAACAATGAAGCAGTATATACACAAACACTATTTGTTACGCTTGATGAAGTGATTACTGATATAACTGCTCAAGACAGATGTTTCGATGATGGCATTGTTAATTTAAATGACTTCATAGGAGATTTAAACACCAATGGTGTTTGGGAAATTATAGAAGGTGACCCAGCTGCTACAGTTACAGGAAGTATTTTTGATCCTTCTGGGTTAGAACTTAGTCAAACATTCTTACCAGAAGATGGTGGAATCGATTATAAATTTAGATATACAACTACGGATGCTGGATGTATTAGCATCACAGAATTAACTATGAATGTAAATGCAGATTGCGTCGTATTACCATGTGGAGAAAACGATGTTGTAGTATCAAAAGCTGTAACTCCAAATGGAGATTTGATAAATGATTTCTTTGAAATTAGCGGTGTTGAACTATGTGGATTCCAATTTGAAGTAAAAATATTCAATAGATGGGGTGCTTTAATTTACGAATCTAATAATTATCAAAACGATTGGGGTGGAGAAGCAATAAGATCTGTTGGTGCTGCTAACAATGTACCAAACGGAACATATTATTATATCGTCATTCTAAAAAATAGTGGATTGAATCCTATAACAGGTCCAGTTTACCTAGGAACCAAATAAAAAATAACCTATGAAACTTATAAAACATAACATAATTGCTATTGCATTGTTAAGCTGTACAGTTGGAATTGCACAACAATTACCGCAATTTACACAGTATATGTACAATACAATTTCTATAAACCCAGCTTATGCAGGT
>TARA_R110002111_G_scaffold105907_2_pt1 | contig 11889 bp, 8 predicted proteins | sample TARA_R110002111 | Tara Oceans TARA_R110002111 (sample SAMEA4397363) | marine metagenome | biome: Polar Biome; feature: [ZZZ] marine water layer (ENVO:01000295); material: water (ENVO:00002006), including particulate matter (ENVO:01000060) such as... | depth 199 m | reverse complement strand
AACGTTGACGCATTAAATGCTGTAGTAAAAGTAGATATCGCTAAAGAAGATTATAGCGCTAAAGTAGAGAAAATCTTAACAGATTACCGTAAAACAGCAAATATTCCGGGGTTTAGAAAAGGGCATGTGCCAATGGGAATGGTGAAAAAGCAATACGGAAAAGCGGTTTTAGTTGATGAAGTAAACAAGTTATTACAAGATGCTTTAAATAAGTATTTAACTGAAGAAAAGTTAGATGTTTTGGGTCAGCCACTTCCAAAAACGCAAGATGAAATTGATTGGGATGCTGATAAATTTTCTTTTGAATTCGAATTGGGTCTAGCACCAGAATTTGAGGTGAATTTGAAAAACAAAAAATCAATTACACAATATAATATTGTTGCAGATAAAAAAATGATTGATGAGCAAATTGAGCGTATTCAAAAACAATACGGAAAATTAGTGTCTCAAAATGTAGTTGAAAAGGATAGTGAAATTACGGGAACGTACGCTAACGAAGAAAAAGAAATAGATAATAAAGTAACGCTAACTTTAGATAAATTTAAAGGTAAAGCAACTGCAAAACAGTTTATTGGAGCGAAAGCAGGTGATGTAATTGTTTTAAAAACTAAAGGCCTTTTTGAAGATGATCACGATTTAATGCATGCTTTAAAATTAAGTCATGATGACATTCATGGGTTAGATATTGAAGTCTCTTTTACAATCTCAGAAATCAATACAAGAGAACTTGCTGATTTAGATCAAGATTTATTTGATAAGCTTTTTGGCAAAGGGGAGGTAAATTCTGTAACTGAGCTTAAAGCCAAAATAAAAGAAGATGCAGAAAAACAATTTGTTCAGCAAGCAGATCAAAAATTATTGAATGATGTTACTGAATACTTGGTTGAAAACACGAAATTCGATTTACCAGCAGAATTCTTAACAAAATGGATGCAAACTGCTGGTGAAAAGGAGATGGATTCAAGTCAAGCTAAAGAAGAGTATGATAAATCTGAAAAAAGTTTACGTTACCAATTAATTGAAGGTAAATTAATTGAAGATAACGACATTAAAGTGACTATGGATGATATTAAAAATCATTCACGAGATATGATTAGATCTCAAATGGCGCAGTTCGGTCAGATGAACCCGTCAGATAAAGAGCTTGATGATATTGCTGCTCGTGTTTTAGGTAATCAAGAAGAAGCACGCCGCATTTCTGAACAATTAGTAAGTCAAAAACTACTTAAAGTTTACAAAGAAAAGGCAAATCTTAAAATTAAAGAATTAAGCTATGAAAACTTTGTTAAAGAAGTTTATGGTGATAAATAAGTAAATAATTATTCCTTATATTTAGGCGTTTAAATCAAGCAGATTTAAACGCCTTTTTATTAAAAAAATCTTAATTAAAACAGATTTTAATATATCTTGATGAAAGTCAAGGACTTAATTAAAAATTACAACAAGAATTATGGATTACGCAAAAGAATTTGAAAAATTCGCGATAAAAGATCAAGGAATTAGTAGCACATATTACAATAAAATTATTAGTAGTATGTATCCAACAAATTTAACACCCAATATTATTGAAGAACGCCAAATGAATATTGCAGTTTTTGATGTGTTCTCTCGTTTAATGATGGATCGTATAATCTTCCTGGGTCAAGGTATAAATGATCAAGTGGCAAACATTGTACAAGCGCAATTGTTATTTTTAGAAAGTACAGATGCTAATAAAGATATTCAAATTTATATTAACTCACCTGGGGGAAGTGTTTATGCAGGCTTAGGTATTTATGATACGATGCAGTTTATAAAACCAGATGTCGCAACTATTTGTACAGGAATGGCAGCATCCATGGGAGCAGTTTTATTATGTGCTGGTACAAAAGGAAAACGCAGTGGACTAACACATTCACGTGTTATGATTCATCAACCGTTAGGAGGTGCACAAGGTCAAGCAAGTGATATTGAAATTACAGCTAGAGAAATATTAATTTTGAAAGAAGAACTTTATAAAATTATAAGTAAGCATTCTGGACAAGATTACGACAAAGTATACGAAGATAGTGATAGAGATTATTGGATGAAAGCCGATAAAGCGAAGGAATATGGTATGATTGACGAAATTTTAACACGTAATTAAATTAAATTTCGTAAATTTAAACGATTGTTATAGAGGGATTTGTAATAATTTACTCCCAAAATAAAATACATTAATGGCAAAAGAAGAATTAGAATGTTCGTTTTGCGGGCGTAAAAAACCAGAAACGAATTTATTAATAGCAGGCTTAGATGCGCATATATGTGACAGATGTATAGAGCAAGCACATGGCATTGTTATAGAAGAATCAAAACAAAGTGATAGTAGTGATTTATCTGCGGAATTAAAACTACGAAAGCCACAACAAATCAAAGGTTTTTTAGATGAGTATATTATAGGGCAAGACATGACCAAAAAAGTGATGTCTGTTGCCGTTTATAATCATTACAAGCGCTTGCTTCAACCAGCCACAAAAGATGATATTGACATTCAAAAAAGTAATATCATTATGGTTGGCCAAACAGGAACAGGTAAAACCTTAATGGCAAAAACTATTGCACGAATGTTAAACGTGCCATTAGCTATTGTTGATGCTACTGTTTTAACAGAAGCTGGTTATGTTGGTGAAGATGTTGAAAGTATTTTAACCAGACTCTTACAAGCTGCCGATTATAATTTAGAAAAAGCTGAGAAAGGAATTGTATTTATAGATGAAATAGATAAGATTGCTCGTAAAAGCGATAACCCATCTATTACTCGCGATGTTTCTGGTGAAGGTGTACAACAAGCTTTATTAAAACTTTTAGAGGGTACTGTAGTTAATGTGCCGCCAAAAGGAGGTCGTAAGCATCCTGATCAAAAATTTATTGAAGTTAATACCGAAAACATTTTATTTATAGCAGGTGGTGCTTTTGATGGTATTGATCGTGTGATATCAAAACGATTAAATATGCAAGCAGTTGGATATAGCGCTTCTATGTCTGATAATGTTGTAGATCAAGATAATTTGTTACAGTATATTATTCCTAAAGATTTAAAAGACTTCGGATTAATTCCTGAAATTATTGGTAGACTTCCCGTGCTTACATATATGGATCCTTTAGATGCAAAAACGTTAAGAGCGATACTAACAGAGCCTAAAAATGCTATTATTAAACAGTATAAGAAACTGTTTGAAATGGATGATATAGATTTTACAATTACCGATGGTGCTTTAGAATTTATTGTGGGTAAAGCTATAGATTATAAACTAGGAGCAAGAGGTTTGCGTTCGCTTTGTGAAGAGATTTTAACAGATGCCATGTTTGAATTACCAAGTAGTGATGAGAAAAAGTTAAATGTAACAAAACTTTACGCTGAAGAGAAATTAACTAAAACAACTTTAAAGAAACTTAAAGCAGTTTCATAAAATGTTAAATAAATAATCATAAGAAACCACGCTAATAGCGTGGTTTTTTATTTTATGGATGTTAATTAATAAAGTACACTACATGTAAATTTATTGAGGTATATTTTTTTTACACTTTAAAAGTAACCCTATTTAAAAAACACACAAATGTTTTTTTTTGCTTTTAGATTATAAGACGAAATACTCGTTTAAAAACTTTAAGACAAACACTTAATCGGATTTGTCAAGTTTCTTGCTAATGTAGAATAACAAATTCTACACGTCTGTTAGCTTGTAAATCATCATCAGAACAATTGGTCTTACAATCAATTAAAGGTTTAGTTTCACCAAATCCTTTAGATATTAATCTGTTTTTAGTAATACCGTTAGCTAATATATATTTTAATGCAGAAGCAGCACGCTGGTTAGAAAGTTTTAAATTATAACTAGCTCTACCTTTATTATCAGTATGAGCGTTTATTGCTAATTTCATTTCTGGGTGTTCTTTAAGAACCTTAACAATTTTATTTAATGAAATATGTGATTCTTCTTTAATACTGTATTTCTCAGTGTCAAAATATATGTTTTCAATTACAATTCTTAATTCCTCATCTACTTCAGCTATAACTGGTTCTGTGGTTAATAATTGTAAATCTTCATAATATGCTGTTTCGTATGATCTACTGGCAGTAAATGCAAAAACGGCATCCTTAAATCCGTCTTTTTGAACAGTAACCGTGTATGATTCAAAAGGAATAACATCAAAACTGTATGTGGCATCATCTTTTGTAACTATCCTAGAAACCTCATTATTCTCTTCATCTTTTAATATAACTAAAGCATTTGGTAATTTTATTTGAGTTTCTAAATCAAGTATTTTTCCTTTTAAAGTTTGCTTTACCTCTTCATAAACTGCTGTGTAAATATCAAAGCCACCCATTCCTTTTGGTTTATTTGAAGATACATAACCTTTGTTTTTAGTAGCTAAAAAATAGGCGACTTCATCGTAAGGTGTGTTGATTGTATTTCCTAGATTTCTAGGTGTTTTATATGATGTGCTTAATATTTTACTAACAAATAAATCATAGCCACCAATATTTTCGTGTCCTTGTGATGAGAAATATAAGTACTTAGTATCTTTAGAAAGTGACGGATATTTTTCATTTTTAGTTGTATTAATAGTACTTCCTATATTTTCAGGAGTTCCTAAAGTGCCATCAGCATTTACCTTGGATACGTAAATATCATAACCACCAAAAGAATCTGGCAGATTTGCTGAAAAATATAATTTATCTCCTTTAGGACTTAAATACGGAGTTTCGATAGATACACCTGCTTTATTAATAGCTAATAATACGTTATTAACCCATTTCTCACGAGTGTTATCGTCAAAGGTTGCTTTGTATAATTTATACTCTAATGAATTTTCCTTACTACTTCTTGTGTAGTAAACAGTTTTTTCATCTGGCGAAAACGTAAGTTGATCTTCACTACCCTCAGTATTTAATACTGTAGAAAATAACCCAGGAGAACTTAAAGCACCACTAGCGCTAACATCAAAATAAAATAATTCTTTATAAGCTTCATTTGTATTTGAATCAATTTTTGCTAAACCACCTATTTTTTTTGAGGATACTAGAATAAGTTTATCTCTAAAAAAACCTGAACCAAACTCAGAATATTTAGAATTTATTCCAGCATCTAAAAGTTGAAATTCAAATCCGTTAGTTTCTATAGAATTAGATTTGCTTGTTTTATTATCAATAGAAAAATTGTTGTTTGCTACTAAGGTTGAAGATCCTTGGCTATAGGTGAAAAATGAGACAAGGAAAACGAAAAAACATAACTTTGTTTTCATGTTAAAAGGGATTAGGATTAATTAGTGTAGCAATGTAATGGTGTAGCTAAGTTTTTTAAAATTTCTTAGACAAAATGCTGTTTAAATCGGTAACCAATTGTTTTGTAGAATGTTCAAGTAATATAAATCTCTAAGAGTTCAATTTTAGAAGTTCTTCAATATAATTTCTAGAATTAGAAAGTCTAGGTATTTTATGTTGCCCACCAAGCTTATTGTTTTGTTTTAACCAATCATAAAACAAATTTTTACGAGCTACATTTATTGTAGGCTTGTTAAGTGTTATATTATTATAGCGTTTTGCTTCATAATCTGAATTAAGAGCTTTTAAAGCATTATCAAATAACTCGCTAAAATAATGAATGTCTTTAGGGGGTGTTCTAAACTCAATGAGCCATTCATGAGCACCTTTTTCTTTGCCTTTCATAAAAATAGGCGCCGCTGTGAAATCAACTATTTCAGCCATTGTACGTTTACAAACTTTTTTAAAAGCAGCTTCGGCATTTTCTATAATAAGTTCCTCGCCAAAAACATTAATATGGTGTTTTGTTCTGCCAGAAATTCTTATTCTGTAGGGATTTAACGAAGTAAACCTGACAGTATCTCCAATTTTATAGCGCCATAATCCGGCATTTGTTGTTATTATAATGGCGTAGTTTTTATGTAGCTTTACTTCGCTTAAAGGTATGGCATGTTCTTCAGAAGTTTCATATGTTTCCATCGGGATGAATTCATAGAAAACACCATAATCTAGCATTAATAATAATTCGTTTGAATTGTTTTGGTCCTGAATAGCAAAAAATCCTTCTGATGCATTATAAATTTCATAATATTTAAAATCCTTTTTTGGCAATACTTTTTTATACTGGTTTACATAAGGTGTAAAACTAACACCGCCATGAAAATACACTTCTAAATTTGGCCAAACATCAAGCAAGCTTTCTTTTCCAGTGGTTTCTAGTACGTTGTTAAGTAAAACAAGCATCCATGATGGCACACCAGCTAAACTGGTTACGTTTTCATTAATGGTTTCGTTAACAATGGCTTGCATTTTGTGTTCCCAATCACTCATTAGGGATACTTTATTGCTTGGTGTGCTGCTAAATTCTGCCCAGAATGGCATGTTATCAATTAAAATAGCAGATAAATCTCCAAATGCAGTTCCATTTTCTTTATACAATTCTTTACTGCCGCCTAAACGAAGACTTTTGCCTGTAAACAATTGTGAATCTTCATTGTTGTTTAAATACATGCACAGCAAATCTTTACTTGCTGCGTAGTGGCAATCTTCAAGCGATTCTTGACTAACAGGAATAAATTTACTTTTGGCTCGCGTTGTACCGCTAGATTTTGCAAACCATTTAATGGGTGTTGGCCAAAAAAGGTTGTTTTCGCCATTTCTAGAACGACTAATAACAGCTTGCCAACCATCATAATTTTTTATGGGAACACGTTCAGCAAACGTTTTGTAATTTTTTATTGAAGCAAAATCATATGCCTTCCCAAACTCTGTATTTTTAGCAATATCTATAAGATTTAACAGTAATTCATTTTGCACTTCGTTTGGGTATTTTAAAAACAATTGTATTTGATGAAATCGTTTTTTTAAAATCCAAGATGCAATTGAATTAACTATAGGCATTGCCATATTTATTTTATCTTTAAGTTTTAAAAATAAGACTTTTTTTTATGATGTACCAAGGTGTTTTAACAAAAATGGAAACTGAGTTTACAAGTCCTATTCAATATTATTTAGTATTTGAAAATGATTTTTTAAATATGAACCAACTATTGAATAAAGATATTTCAATTCAATTTGTTAAATATCAGTGTTTAAACTGCCAATTAAATAAACCTATTTACAGACAAGGATTTTGCAAAAGTTGTTTTTTTGATATTCCTCAAGCAGCAGATTGGATTATGCGGCCCGAATTAAGTACAGCACATATTGATAAAGAAGACCGTGATTTGGAATATGAAAAAAAAGTGCAGCTACAACCGCACATTGTTTATTTGGCAAATTCTAGTAATGTAAAAGTTGGCGTTACCAGAAAAAGCCAAGTGCCAACGCGTTGGATCGATCAAGGAGCCCACGAAGCTATCGAGATTGTTGAGGTGCCAAATAGATATTTAGCAGGTATTACCGAGGTTGCTTTAAAAGATTATGTTGGCGATAAAACAAATTGGAGAACAATGCTTAAAAATGAAATAGTTGATGAAAATTTAGTAGAATGGCGAGAGCGGTTAAAGCAATATATTCCTAATGAAGCAAAAGCTTATTTTATTGAGAATAATACAGAAACTAATTTAGAATTTCCTGTTTATAAATACCCTTCAACCCCAAAAAGCTTAAATATTAAAAAGGAACTAAATTTTACTGGTAAACTTGTTGGTATAAAAGGACAATATTTAATTTTTGAAGATAATACTGTTTTTAATATCCGTTCGAATGAAGGCTTGGTTGTTGCTATTTCTATAAACTAAAAAATCCCATTTACAATTAGTAAATGGGATTTATATATGTTTAAATTAAAGATTAAACGTCTTCTTGATCTCTTAAATTTTGAATATAAGCTGCTTTTTGAACTTCACGACGTCTTTTAACAGAAGGCTTTGTAAAAAACTGACCGTCTCTTAAGTTTTGCATCACTTTAATATTTCTGTGTTTTCTCTTATAACGTTTTAAGGCACGTTCTATATTTTCGCCGTCTTTAACAATAATCTTTAACATGTAATTTCTATTTATATAATTCTATTTAGGTTTATCCTAAATACGTTTTCAATACTTTACTTTTTGAGGCATGTCGCAATCTACGAATACCTTTTTCTTTTATTTGTCTAACACGTTCCCGTGTTAATCCAAAAGAATCACCAATTTCTTGAAGACTCATAGGTTGTTTTTTACTAATGCCATAATAGTGGCGTAAAACCTCTGCTTCTTTTTCCGATAATGTATTTAATGCACGATTTACTTCAACATTTAAAGAATCTTTCATTAATTTTAAATCGGGTCTCGGCGACTCACTCGCTTGTACAACATCGTAAAGATTGGAATTTTCTCCTTCTTTAAACGGCGCATCCATAGAAACGTGTCTGCCAGAAATCTTCATAGATTGTTTCACATCACTTAGCGAAAGATCTAATTTATTTGCAATTTCTTCAGCAACTGGCGGTCTTTGGTGCTCTTGTTCTAAAAACGAATAGGCTTTATTAATTTTATTAATAGAACCAATTTTATTCAAAGGTAATCTAACTATTCGAGATTGTTCTGCTAAAGCTTGTAAAATTGCTTGTCTAATCCACCAAACAGCATATGAAATGAATTTAAACCCTCTGGTTTCATCAAAACGTTTAGCTGCTTTTACTAGACCAGCATTACCTTCATTAATTAAATCGGGTAAGGTTAAACCTTGATTTTGATATTGTTTTGAGACTGAAACTACAAAACGTAAGTTAGCGGTTGTGAGTGTGTCTAAGGCCTTTTGATCTCCTGTTCGGATAAGTTGAGCTAATTCCACCTCTTCTTCGGCGGTAATTAAGGGTATTTTACTAATATCTTGAAGGTATTTATCTAGGGACTTTGATTCTCGGTTGGTAACTTGTTTGGTGATTTTTAATTGCCTCATATATTATTAGAAATTTTAAAAAAAAGTTATTATGACTACATTATAGTCTAAAAATTAACAAAACCTAATTTTTCATCATTTTTATTCAAAAAACTTCCAAAATTAAGTAAAATTCAATCTTTTTTTGGGTTTTGACGAATTTTATTAATTTTACTTTATGGTATCTTGAACTTTTTTCTTCTTACTCAATAAACCACCAAGTACATTTTTAACTGCATCTTTAGTTGCATTTGTTTTTGTAGAATCGGTTGGCGTTTTATTACTTACAATAATATCTCCTAAAACGGCTTTAACCGTATTGTTTTGTTCATTTTTTATGGAGTCTGTCTTGGTTTTATTGCCACCAATTAAATCGCCCAACATATTGGTTACTTTATCTTTTCCTTGATTAAGCAATTTTTGTTTTTCTATTTCAACAAGTTGTTTAGTTAGGTTTGAAACGCCACTTGTTAAATCTGTTTTAACCGATGGGCTAGTGTAAGTGCCACCAATATTTGCCGTAATAGGTATGGTAATATTTTTGGCATCTTCAGAATTAATTTTACCTATTAATTGATTGATTTCACTACCTAAATATTTTGCAGGCACATTAAAAACAGCACTGTATTCTAAAGTTTTATCAAACCCATGACTACCAGAAACAGTTATACCAATATCTTGATATTTTAAATCAAAAGGTTTTACGCTTACTTTACCATTGGCGAAAGATAAACTCGTTTTTAAATCTTTTAAATCTAATTTATCAAAGTCAATAAAGCTTAAAGCACCTTCAAGTTTATTGAATAGTTCGCCCTGATTTGCATTAATTTTCGTAGAGAACAATTCCGCTAAAGCATTACCAGAAACGGTGCTTAAATTTGGTGAAAATTCGTTGTCTAGTTCACCAGACAGATTGATACCGGTATTTAGTTTTCCTTGTAATAATTTTGCAATAGGTGCTAAACTTTGAAGTAGTTCTAAATCTTTAAATGATTTTGCAATATCAAATCCATTCGCATTAAGTTTTAAATTAAAAGTTGGTGTTTCATTTTTTGTAGACACATCACCCGAAATAGATAGCGCACCATCAAAAATACTGGATGTCATATTTTCAAGGGATACTTGCTGATCTTTAATGTAAAGCGTTCCCTTAACGTTTTTTAAATTTAAATTATCATAAACTACCGTATTTGCATTGGCATTAATTTCGCATTCTAAAAAAGCAGGAATTTTAAGTGATTTGGTATTAGAGGTTGTTTTATTACCCTTAGATATATCTTCATCTTCAGACATAAAATCACTGACTTTAAAAAGATTAGAATTCAAATCAAAACTTCCTTTTAATGTATTGTCGCTTAATAAAAAACCAATTAAATTTTTAATAGTTCCAGTCGCATTTATATCGCTGTCGCCTGTTTTGGCTTTAAAATTATTTAATGAAACAGTTCCTGGATTAAAAGTCATATTTGCTTCAGAAATATGAATAGGGTTTACAATATCTTGAGATGAAAAAACAAAATCTGTAATACTCGCAGAACCATTATTTTTTATACGTGCGTAAGCATTAGTTTCAATAGCGTTCATATCAAAAGCCGTATTTAATTTCGCTTTTAAAATACCAGAAAGTGTGTTATCCATTTCTACAGGATAGGCTTTTGCAATGTTTGCTAAATTTAAAACACCATCAATATTGGCATTTACCAACATGTTTTTGGTAATATTTTTTAGAGTAATCGATGATTTAAATACATCTTCATCAATTTTAAAATTCAGCGTTTTTATGTCAATATAAGTATCGTCAGTATTTCCAGTGGTGTTTTTTATTTCGGTATTTATCGTAATGTTATTAATACGTTTTGGTAAATCTGGATATTTAAAAGACGCATTATTTGAAGTAATACTAATATCTAAAGTTGGAATCGTTTCATCGGTAACCATCCCTTTTATGATACCTTTTACTTTAAAATCGCCGGTAGTTTGAACATCTTCAATGTTTTTTGAATATTCTTTTGGAATTACAGCTAGAAAATTTTTAAAATCAGATTCTGGGTTTTCAAAAGTGATGTCGACATCTTGTCCGTTTTCAAGCAGTTGCACATAACCCTGAAATTCAATAGGTAATTGATTTATATACCCTTTATTTTCTTTAAAAGTATATTTACTGTTGGTTAAATCTAAACCAATTAAAGCATCTAATTTTATAGGGTTGTTGCTTAAATAACTTGTGCTATCAATAGAAATACTCACATTAGCTTCACTTTTAGTATCTAATTCTGAATTTTCAGCAGAAAAAATTCCGTGACCTTTATGATTTAATTCGGTAACATAAACAATGATTTTTGAACCTTCATCTAAATATGAAAAAGCACTTTTATTAATGTTGTAATCTTCTAAACTGAACGAAAAATTAGAAGCCTCACTTTCCGCGGAAGCGTTACTTTTTTCTTTGGCAATATCATAATTTGTATTTCCGAATTTATCGGTTTTTAAAGTCAATAAAGCTTCATCAATAGTTATTGTATTTACAACAATTGGCCCGTCGTCAGCTTTTTTAAATAACTCTTTAATAGACATGGTGAAGGCCATATTTTTTGCGGTTGCCAAGGTTTCGTCTTTAAAAGGTTCAAAATTGGTAATTACCAAATCGTTTACAGCCACATGTGCCTGAGGAAAACTGCGAATAAAACTTAAACTAACATCGCTAAATTCTACTTTGGCATTTACGTTTTCGTTTATAAAACGTTTAACCATATCTTTAATTTGTCCTTGAAAAGCAAAAGGAATTGCTACTAATAATACGATGATAATAAGTAAAGTAATTCCAATAATTTTAAAAGCTTTTTTCATAAATGGTATGTGTTATTTCTTTGAGGGTAGTATTTTTATTAAATAATAATAGTTATTTTAATATACGCAAAAATCGTAGTTATAGACGAGAATTTATCTTATTATATTGTTAAGATTTTGATTTCCTAAAGTAAATTAATCTCCTCGTTTACCTTTAGATTAAAGCGTTTCC
>TARA_R110002111_G_scaffold225817_1_pt1 | contig 11901 bp, 9 predicted proteins | sample TARA_R110002111 | Tara Oceans TARA_R110002111 (sample SAMEA4397363) | marine metagenome | biome: Polar Biome; feature: [ZZZ] marine water layer (ENVO:01000295); material: water (ENVO:00002006), including particulate matter (ENVO:01000060) such as... | depth 199 m | reverse complement strand
AAAAAATTGGCTGCATTGTAGCTAAAACGTCTATCACTAGCAACTAAAGGAAATACATTGCCAATAGTTTCAGAAGTCACAGGTGAGCCCCAATAGGTATAATAATACCATTCATATTTAAACGGGGTTGTTTTATTTAATATACAAGATCCTGAACCACCTATTATAACACTTCCTCCATCATCATTTTGAACAAAATTACCGCGAGTTTCAACGATTAAGTTACCATCAACAGTAATATCATTTTGAACTACAATAAAAGTATCGTTGGCTACGGTTAATGTAATAGTGTTCGGAATATCTATACTACAAGCAGTAAAACCAGGATCTATACTAGTGTTATAATCGGCATCAAGTATGACAGCAGTACTTATGTCAGGAAAAGTTTTACTTCCAATAATAGCAGTCCATACGGTACCATTCCAAGATAACAAATCAAAACAATCGCCAGGTGTTGTACAAGAAAAAGTACCAATAGGCCTACCTAAAGTTTGAGGAGTAGTATTATCACCACCCCAGTTACCAGGATCTACCAAAGCCGCCAATATTAAAGATTGGTTATTTGTAACCGAGTAATTATAAATAATATTATCAAGATTATTATCAACAGCAACAGCGTCTATACCATCTGTTAAACCAGCTGGTACTGTACTGGTAGCGCCATTTGTAGCATCTGCAGACCAGCCAAGGTTATTACCAAAATGAAGTGCGTATAAAAATTTGGGCGTAGTTATAGTTCGTTGAAAAACAATAATTTGATCTGCACCTCCCAGTTCAAAGCCTGTCTCTGATTCGACGACGACTCCTTCTAAAGTTGCGGAATCTGCTAAAGTTGCAGACCAAGTATCGCTACCTGTATCTGTTATAACTATTTCTGTACCACAAGCTAAGAAACTATCAGCAGTCCATTTAAGAACACCTTCGCCAATTGCGGCACTAGGATTTGCGTTAGTAAAGTTATAAGCTCTGAAACCTCCACCTGCTAACCAACCACCATCTGTAAAATTAATTTCTGTCCCAGCATTAACTTCTTCTAATAAAACAAACGAGAATTGCTCAGTGGCATCAGAATTAGCTCCTGTTATTGCCACATCGCCAGTATCAAGTATAGTTGCATCACAAGTAAAAGTTTCAATAGGTCTACCTAATGGTTGACGTGTACCATTGTTACCACTCCATTCTGCAGGGTCTGTTATAGCTGCTAAAATTAGGGTGGTGTTTCCAGTAACGTTGTATGTATATGTTAGATTATCTCTATCCCTAGAAACAGCATTTACGCCTTCTGTTAATCCAGTAGGTAATGCACTTGTTAGGGTGTCTGTAGCATCAGCAACCCAGCCCGTAGCATTAGCAAAATGAAGTGCAAATATGAAATTAGGATTTAATGTAGTACCTTGAAAAGCAATAATTTGATCGCCATTTGCTCCTAAAGCAAATCCAGCATCTGTTTCTGAAGCTGTACCAATACTCGCCGTATAAACATTCGAACCAAAGGCGGTTTCTGCAATAATAATTTCTGTTCCGCAAGGTAAATCACTATCAGCTGTCCAAGTTACAATACCTTCTTGTATAGCACCATTCGCTGCGTTGTAACCTCTAAATTCTCCAGCTGCGGTCCATCCGCCATCAGTAAAATTAATTTGAGTACGATTTGAAACATCCGTTAATAAAACAAATGAGAATTGATCTGGATTATCTGCATTGGCTCCAGTTATAGCAATTTCACCTGCCATTAAGGTTGTGGTTGTTATTATGGTATTACAAGAAAAAGAAGAACTTCCTGGAAGTCCTAAATTTTGGCGAGTAGCATTGTTAACTATATATTGTGTAGGATCAACTAAGGCAGCTAAAACTAAAGTACTATCACCTAAAGTGTTATAATTATAAACTAAATTATCTGAATTTATAGCAACGGCATCTACGCCTTCTGTTAATGGAGCAGGTAAAGCACTTGTTAGGGTATCCGTAGCATCAGCAACCCAACCCGTAGCATTAGCAAAATGAAGTGCATATATAAAATCAGGACTTATTACAGTACCCTGAAAAGCAAAAATTTGGTCGCCATTAGCACCTAAAGCAAAACCATTATCAGTTTCAGATGCAGTTCCAATACTTGCCGTATAAACATTTGAACCAGATGCGGTTTCTGCAATAATAATTTCTGTTCCACAATCTAAATCCCTATCAGCTATCCAGGTTACAATACCTTCTTGTATAGTACCATTTGCAGCGTTATAACCTCTAAATTCTCCAGCGGCGGTCCATCCACCATCTGTGAAATGGATTTTAGTACCAATTAACACATCCGTTAACAGAACAAATGAGAATTGATCTGGATTATCTGCATTAGCTCCCGTTATGGCAATTTCACCTGCCATTAAGGTCGTGGTTGTATATGTAGTTGAGGTATCACAATTAAAAGAAGCACCAATTGGAGGTTCTAATTCCAGACGAGGATTACTAAGTATCCATTGTGAAGAATCGACTAAAGCGGCTAATATTTCTAAATTGTCACCTAAAGTATTATAATTATAAATAATATTGTTTTGATTAGCTTCAATCGCAACAGCATTTGTTCCATCTGTTAAGCCTGTTGGTACAGCACTTGTTTGGTTATTTGTAGCGTCAGTAGCCCAACCTAAACCATTGGCAAAATGAAGTGCAAATAGAAAACTAGGACTTATTGTAGTGCCTTGAAAAGCGATAAGTTGATCGCCATTACCTGCTAAAACGAAACCATTATCAGTCTCAGATGCAGTTCCATTAGTTGCTGTATAAACATTTGAACCAAGAGCTGTTTCTTCAATAATTATTTCCGTACCACATGGTAGAATAACTCCTGGAGATGTCCATGTCACAACACCTTCAGCAATGTTGCCATTTACTAGATTTAAATTTCTAAAAGCTCCAGCTGCGGTCACGCCACAATCTGTAAAATTAATTACAGTACCAGGGTCTACATCTGTCAATAAAACAAAAGAGAATTGGTCAGGATTATTGGCATTAGCTCCAGTTATAGCAACTTGACCAGCTGTAAGGGTAGTTTGACTAAAACCAAAACTAAAAGTTAAAAATAGCACTATTAATAAAGTAGATTTTTTCATTAGAATGATATATTTTTGAGAGCACATTATACGCTGTAAAGTTAATCTTTTTATTTTAGACAACAAATGATGAATAAAAAAACATACACACTGCAAGAAGCTACCAAAAAACTAGAGCATTACTGTGCGTATCAAGAGCGTTGCCATCAAGAGGTAAGGCGAAAGCTAGAGTCTATGTATATGATACCTGAGGCTATCGATATCATAACGGTTCATCTTTTAGATCATAACTTTCTTAACGAAGAACGTTTTGCCAAAGCATTTGTAAGTGGTAAATTTAAAATTAAACATTGGGGTAGACGTCGATTAACTTTTGAATTAAAAAGAAAAGATATAGGCAAATACAATATAAATCAGGCACTTAAATCCATATCAGAAGAGGAGTATCTTGAGGTTTTTAATAATTTAATAGAAAAAAAAATGGATTCTATTAGGGAAACTAATACCTTTAAAAAGAAGAAAAAATTAATCGATTATATGCTTTACAGAGGATGGGAATCTCATTTGGTTTACGAAAAAGCAAATGAACTTTTAAAGTAAATATTAAAAAAGAGGCTATCTAAAAAATGAAAGACAGCCTCTTTTTTATTTTAAACGACCCAATTTATAGATTAAAAGAGGCACCAAAGTTTATTGTAAATTGATTGTGCAATGTTTCTGCGGCTGTTAAATTTCCTGTTTTATACTTTGCTAATGGCACATTTAATTCTGTGTAAACACCAAAGCCATCAGTAAAAAAGTAACGCGCTCCTAAGTGCCCACCAAAGTTTTTAAGACCTAAGCTTAAACCAGGATAAATATCAAAATTTTGGTCAATATTAATTACATTTCCTAAGTTGGCATTAAAACGAGCTCTTACATCAAAACGATTATCAAAACTGGCATTTAAATCATCAATCATATTGTTTTTTAAGGCATCATTAACCCCTAAAAGGTAGGTAGAAGATAAACCGATAGATATGTTTTCGCCAATACCATAATCGTAACTAACATTTAAACCAGTACCATTTTCTTGAAAATTAGCACCTACTTGAAATTTATTATCGTTTTTTCCAATAAACGCTTGTGCATCAATAAATGAGACACTTAATATTGTTAATAATAGAATTAATTTTTTCATGATTTGAGTTTTAAATTTGAGCTTGCAAATATATTACAAGTTTTTTAATATGTAAGGTTTATTTATAAATGCTTATGGGTTCTTAAAATGGCTTGTTCGTTCTTCCAATCTATCCATTGTTGTCCTTTTATGCGCCTCATTAAATTATCATAATTACGCATAACTAAAAGATTATAAACGGCTTTACTAAAGTTTTTTGGGTTTCGTGGCACAGCGCGTAAACTCATAGAAAATCCCGGTGTTATATAGTGCATGTAATGCCAGTAACCTTCAGGCATATATAATATTTCGCCATGGTTAAGTTCGGTTTTATAACCTTTTGCTTTTTTCAGCATAGGCCATTTTTCAAAATCAGGGTTGTTAAAATTGATATCCTCACGAGTAATTAAAGCGTGTGGGATTTTGTATAAATAGTCATTTTGTTTTTGGTCAAACAAAATACATTGTTTGGTGCCTTCAAAATGAAAATGAAAAATATTTGCCAAATCAATATCATAATGCATAAACGTATGCGAATCATGACCTCCAAAAAATAACATAGGAATATTTTTCATGAGTTTTAAACCAAAATCTGGGAATGTAAAATCGTTTTGTAATTCAGGAATTTCTTTTAGAGCATTCCATAAAAAAATACGGTATTTGGTAGGCCCACTTTTAAGCAAATCGATATAATCGCTAAGTTTCATTTTAGCGTGAGGTTCGTTAAATCCATCTTTATAATGAACGGGTCTATCATCGTAAAGCGGAATGGTTAAATGGCCGCCAACGCTTTTCATATAATCTAAATTCCATTTGGTATATGCAGGCCAATCGCAAATATACTGCTCAATAACCACAGGTTTTTGTGGTTTAAAATAGTGCTGTAAAAAATCCGATTTAGAAATCGTTTTTACACGCGGTATGTCTTGAAGATTTAATGACAAGGCCTATTAATTTAGGAATTCAAAGTTAAGAAAACATTTATTAAATTAATTGTATAAGCACAATCTGTTAAGTAACCATAAGCGTCACCAACTTTGTTGTATATTTTTATATGGTTTGGGAGTGGTTTTTTTATTCGATAAGTTGTTGTTTTCTTTAACTCTAATATAGATGAGCGTGTTTTTGTGTAAAGTATTTATTTAAAATTATAACGCAAACCAAATAATACATTGCTTGGTGGCATGGGTACAAAACCAGTTTCAATATAATCCGCATCAAAAATATTACTGGCTATGGCAGTGAATTCAAATTGTTTTGAGGTTAAAACTATTGAAGTATCCCAAACATTATAACTTAACCCTTGGGTACGTTCGGCATGTTTGTAAATAATATTAAAGTTTATATTTTTTACTAATTGCGTACTAAGTCGGGTAGTAAAATGATGTTTTAAAGAGTTTATACTATATCTAGAAAAATTTAAATTTAAATCACCAACTTGATCTTCTAAAAACACATAACCTACACTAAAATTTTGATTTAAATTATTGATTTTGAAATTGTAACTTGTATTAACTTCAAAACCTTTTGTATATAAATCTCTTAGGTTTGTTGCCATAAAAGGGTCGGTATCTACATCTTTTACATAATCAATTAATTTACTAGCATCTCTATAGAAAAAAGCAAAACCACCAGTAAATTTGGGTGTTATGTATTTTGCACCTAGTTCGCCAGATAAGGCTTCTTCAGGTTCTAAATTCGCGTTTCCAACTGTGGCTGGATCACTATAATATAAATCGGTGTATGTTGGAATGCGATAGGTATAACCTGCATTTCCGTATAATTTAAAGTTATCCGTTAATTTGTAACCAATATCTATTCCTGGGAATGCATGAAATTTAAAATCTGAAAAATAAGTCACAGCAATACCAGGCGTCACATCTAGTTTATCATTAAGTAATTTAAACCGATGTTCTAAAAACATATTGGCCATAAAACGGTTTCTATTTCCTAAATTATTACTACTTATCTCTACTTTTGATAGATCAACCCCAAAACCAGTAACGCCTATATTTGAAGTGTACGATGCATTAACTTCGGCACCTATTTTATTGGTAATATGAAAATTTCTGAAAAAACTAGGCTCGTTTCGTCTTAGTAAAAACATATCTTGATTACGTTTCCAGTAAACTCTTGGTTTTATTTTTAGTTTTTGGTTATTAAATTCCGAAGTAAATGCAATTAAACTGTTTTGTGTTTCTTCGTATTCATTAAAAGTTGGGTTGGTTGTATAGAAATTTTCTGCACCAAAATTACGATTGAAAAAAGTAGCAATCATTTCTATAGGTTGCTCTTTTTTGTTGAAAACACTTTTAATGAAATAATTAGAATTATCATAATCTGAATTATTTCTATAACCTTCAGAGGTTAGTTTCCCGATATGAATAATGTGAGATGAATTTTCCAACTCTGTGCCAACAGTAACAGAACCATTTAATTGCCCAAAAGAGCCCGTTTCCATATTTACAGAAACAGAATTATTTAAGTTATTTTTTGTAACAATATTTATGGCGCCAGTAAATGCATTTTGTCCAAAAACACGTGCGGCTGGTCCTTTTATAATTTCAATACGCTCAATAACTTCAATGGGTAAAGCGGCATTCATGGTATGATGTCCGGTTTGCGCATCGTCCATTTTTATACCATCAATAAGCAGAAGTGTTTGATCAAAACTTCCGCCTCTAATATATAAATCGGCTTGACTGCCAGCGGTACCACGACGTCTAATATCTACGCCTGCAACTTGTTGTAATAAATCGGCGATATTATTAGCAGCGCTATTTTTAATGTCTTCAGAAGAAATAATATCAATAGTTCGTGAGTTTTCTTTAAAAGGTAAGTCTATTCTTGTCGAAGAAACTACGATGGTATCCAAGGCTTGTTTTTGTGCTTGAGTTGTTAAAACACACAAAATAAGTACGATTAAAGTAAATTTAGTCTTCATATAACAATTAGGTTAAAACGCTGCAAAAGTCGTAACTTTCCGGACGAGTATAATAGTCCAGTTTTAAAACAATGAATAGTCCGGTTAGCGATCTTTTAAAGCAATTACTACATTTCGACAAAGGTAGTTCTCAACCTGTTTATATTCAAATAGCGCAACAACTTATAAATGCTATTCAACGTGGTTATTTATCAACGGGAGCTAAGTTACCAGGAACACGTATTTTAAGTGGAATATTGAAAATTCATAGAAATACAGTTGTTGCTGTTTATGATGAGCTGGCTTCTCAAGGTTGGGTAGAAATAATACCCAATAAAGGCACGTTTGTGCTGTTGCCAGAGCAAACTACAGCAACTATTAAGGCAACGGCTCAAAAAATAGATCAGGTTTACAACTATTCTAAAAGTACAGGTTTTCCATTTCAGCCATCGTTCAATTTAGCTTCTACACTACAAGTAACAAAAGCTAAATATAGCATTAATGATGGTAATCCTGATTTGAGATTACATTCAGTACATCAGTTTTCTAGATGGTATAGTGCCGCGATGAAACGAAAAACTTTAATTTCTAAATGGAATAAAACCATCCAATTATCCTATTCCGTTTTTGAAACGCAACTTTGTAATTATTTAAATGCAACACGAGGTTTTCATATAAAACCCAATAATTTGATGAGTACGCGAAGTACAGAAATGAGTTTATATATTGTTTCGCAATTATTAATAAAACCTAACGATATTGTTTTAGTTGGGCATTTAAGTAATTATGCTACAAACATGCTTTTTCAACAAGCTGGCGCGACTATAAAAACGATTCCAGTTGATGCAAATGGTTTAGATGTTGATTATATAAAAACACATTTTGTAAAAGGAAGTATTCGTTGTGTGTATGTTTGTGCACATAGGCATTACCCAACAACCACAACGCTGAGTGCCGAACGCCGTTTAAAATTATTAGAATTAGCTAAAGCCTATAACTTTGCTATTATTGAAGATGATTACGATTACGATTTTCAGTTTGAAGGTTCTGCTATGTTACCTATGGCAAGTTCAGATGCTAATGGTGTTATTATTTATTTGGGTAAGTTGGGGCAATCGTTATTTCCAAGTTTTCAAACAGGGTTTGTAATAGCGCCAGAAAATTTAATTTCTGAGGCTAAAAACTATTTAAAAATATTAGATAGACAAGGTGATTTAATTCAAGAACAAATGCTATCAGAGCTTATTTATGAAGGTGAAATTCATCGATTAATCAAGAAAAATAGTATAGTTTATAAACACAGGCGAGATAGTTTATGCAAATCTTTAAAAAAGTATTTTGATGGTATTATAACTTGGGAAAGACCATCAGGCGGATTAGCCATATGGCTACAATTTAAATTAAAAATATCATTGGTTAAATTAGCAGAAGAAGCTGAAAAAAATAATTTATTTCTTCCGAAAACCATTCTCTATCAAGATAAAAACACTTGTGCTATTCGTTTCGGATTCGGACATTTAAACGAAGAAGATATAGAGTTGGTCATTAAAAAGTTAAAAAATGCCTATGATGTAGTTTCTTTAGAGTATGCTTAATTATTCTAAATCAAACTCCATATTACAGTTACTGCATCTATATTTATCTTTGGCATAAAATGGAAGCGTGCCAGAAATAAACCCGAAAACAAAGGCTAAAAACGATTTAAAATCTTTAATAGTTGAAAACAGATTTATTTTTTCACTTTTACAATTCGGACAATGAATAGGGTTACCAGCATCATCAATCGAAAATCTTTGAATGGATTCTAAAATGTGTTGCGCTTTCAAAGCATCACGAGATAGTACTTTTAGCTTAACGCCTCCAATAGCGTTGCTTACCAAAGGATCTGTGTCAATAGTAAAATTGTCAGATAAAAAAACTTGAATGCCTTCAGCCTCCAAACGCCCTTTTATAATTTGAGCTTCAGTTGAATATTGAAACTTTGCTACAGTTTTAAAGGTATTGCTCATAAATTAGTTTTATTCATATTACAAAAATACTATCTTAGTTGTTTAAAATTTAACCCATGAATAAATTTCTTTTTTGTCTTTTCTTTTTAGGTCTTCATCTGTCAATTTTCGCACAAGTATCTTCAAAATACACCATTTCTTTTGAAAACGCGGTACATCATGAAGCTAATATTGAGGCCGTTTTTACCAACTTAAGAGCAGATGAAGTTGAATTTAGAATGAGTAGAACATCACCTGGGCGTTATGCTTTGCATGAATTCATGAAAAATATTTATGCTGTAAACGTAACTGATGGTAAAGGAAATATATTGAATGCTACCAGACCAAATCCATATTCTTGGAAAGTAAAAGGACACGATGGCACTATAAAAGTAAGTTACATTTTATTTGCAGATAGAGGTGATGGCACCTATTCTCAAATTGATGAAACGCATGCGCATCTCAATATTCCTGCAACGTTTATTTATGTGCCAAGTAAAGAAAAGGATGCTATTGAAGTCACTTTTAACGTTCGTGAAGATTTAAATTGGAAAGTAGCCACACAGTTAAAACCTGTTTCAGGCAATACTTATGCCGCTTATGATTTGCAATATTTTATGGACAGCCCAACAGAAATCAGCAATTATAGTAAACGGGCGTTTAATGTTGATGGACAAACCATAAATTTTGTTTTACACCACAACGGAACGGAAGCAGAATTAGACACCTATTTTGAAAATGTAAAAAAAGTTGTATTACAAGAAAAAGCTGTTTTTGGTGAGCTTCCAAAGTTTGATTATGGGAATTATACGTTTTTAGCTTGCTACATACCAAATGCTTCTGGTGATGGCATGGAGCACCGAAATTCAACCATTTTAACTAATACCAGACCTCTAGCAAATGGCGGAATGGATGGAAATATAGGCACCGTATCTCATGAGTTTTTCCATAGTTGGAACGTGGAACGCATACGCCCAAATAGTTTAGAACCCTTTAAATTTGATGAAGCCAATATGAGTGGTGAGCTATGGTTTGCTGAAGGTTTTACGAGTTATTACACAACTTTAATTTTGTGTAGAGCGGGTTTAATTAGTAGAGAGCAATATGTAAATGGCATAACAGGATCTTTTAATTATGTTTGGAATTCTCCAGGGTTGAAATTTTTTAACCCTATTGAAATGAGTTACCAAGCACCTTTTGTTGATGCAGCACGCTCAGTAGATCCTGTAAACAGAAGCAACACCTTTGTTTCGTACTACTCCTATGGAAGTATGCTTGGGCTGGCTTTAGATTTATCGCTTCGTGAAAAAGAATTAAATCTTGACGATTATATGAAACTGGTTTGGATAACCTACGGCGAACAAGAAAAACCATATACCGTAAAGGATTTGCATAATGTATTAAACGATTATGCTGGGAAAGATTTTGGAAATTTCTTCTTTAATAATTACATCTATAAAAGCAATATGCCAGAAATGAAAAGCTTGCTAAATAGTGTTGGAGTGTTGTTAACTCAAGATAAAAGTACAGTCGATTTTGGGGCAACTGTAAAAAACGGTTTAATTACTGAAAACACCACTATGGGGCTTTCAGCGTATAATGCAGGATTAGAAAATGGCGATAAAATTATTAAAGTGAATGCCGTTTCAATTAACGAATCTACCGATTTTAATTACCTCATAAATACGTTTAAACCAAACGATGACATCAAAATAGTTTACGAACGTTTTGGAAAAACAAAAGAAACAACAGTAACATTACTAGCTGGTAATACATATACTTTAAGCTTGTTTGAAGCCAATAATTTAAAACTAGACGAAAAACAAAAAGCATTACGAGACGCTTGGTTGCAGGCTAAATAGCCATTTTATTTTTCATGTTCTCATAATTAAAAATATCTTTTTTTGATAAAAAATTATTGTTTATCAATAATTTTTATATATTTATTATCGAAAAACAATAATTTATTAATTATGAAAGACAATATTAATATTCTAACCATAGTTACTTGGGTGCTTTTATTGTCCTCGGTAGCGGTGTTACTTAATGATTTTCGTGAGTTTGATTTCAAGCAGTTTGAAAATTTTCAAAACTGGGCAAAAACAGCAGATGGAAATGAATCTTGGTTTACTTCAAAAAACGGGATACAATGGAGTTATTATGCTATTAGTGCAGGATTGTTTTTTTGGAGAGGCTATCTTATTTATGGTTTTTCTTATTTTTTATTCATTCTTAAAGAAATAGAAAACGGAAATTACTTCAGCGACACTAATATTAAACATTTTAAAAAAATAGGAAATATATTTATCTGGTACACCGTAAATGTTTTAGTATTAAGATTTCTTTTAGCAGCTACACAGCAATCTACCTTTAACTTTTTTAACGAACTCAAAGCAGAATTCACATTTTTAATTCCAGCAGGATTAGCATTTTATATTTTTGCTGAAATGTTTAAACGTGCCAAAAAAGCTGAAGACGAAAACGAACTAACCATATAATTATGCCAATAATTGTAAATCTTGATGTAATGTTGGCTAAACGCAAAATGCGAAGTAACGAGTTGGCAGAAATAATTGATATAACACCCGCAAATCTTTCTATTTTAAAATCTGGGAAAGCTAAGGCGGTACGGTTTTCAACTTTAGAAGCTATTTGTAAAGCGTTAGACTGTCAACCTGCCGATATTTTAGAATATGTAAAAAATTAGTAAAAACCTGACAGGTGGGGTGTCAAATTTGTACGTATTCATAAAAAATCGTTCGGTCTGTTTTTTAAACTTTTTCGGTG
>TARA_R110002111_G_scaffold229327_5_pt1 | contig 11940 bp, 10 predicted proteins | sample TARA_R110002111 | Tara Oceans TARA_R110002111 (sample SAMEA4397363) | marine metagenome | biome: Polar Biome; feature: [ZZZ] marine water layer (ENVO:01000295); material: water (ENVO:00002006), including particulate matter (ENVO:01000060) such as... | depth 199 m | reverse complement strand
ACAATTGACAAGCTGAGAGAGCCCCTTGATCGAATCAAAGAAAAACTTATTGAGGCAATGTCAAAATACTTGCGGGAATTTAAGGAAGAGGCAGACGACCTCGATGCCAGGATTGAATCATTAGAGAGTTTTCTGGGATTGCTAGAACAGGTGCATGAGGAAGATTTACCCCGCTACGAGCGGCAGTTTAAAGACAAGTTAAATGATCAGGTCAGTCAGGAAATTGCATTATTCAATACAGAACTGCGGACTGAGCAAAAGCAGATTGAAGAGAAAATCCATCAGCTGAACAGTGCACTTAAGAAAGTGAATTACTCTCCGGCAACATATATGCGTTTAAAACCGTCTCACATCAATGATCGAGAGATCGAGGAATTCAAACGCTCGTTACGCGAATGCCTGGACGAATCATTGGAACAGACTCCCGAAGCAAATGAAGCTCGGTTTCAACGTATTCAATTTCTGGTTCAGCGACTGTCTGACAAAGAAATGTCGAGCTGGAGAAAAAAGGTGATTGATGTTCGAAACTGGTATAATTTTGTTGCAGAAGAAATTGTCATTGAAACAGGAGAAACCCGTAGCAGCTATGATGGCAGTTCTGGTCAGTCTGGTGGGGAAAAGGCCAAACTCGCCTTCACGATCCTGGTTGCCGCATTAGCCTACCAGCTTGATATAGACCCCGATGGCAATACTCCCGGTCGGTTTCAGTTTGTGGTCGTGGATGAAATGTTCTCCAAAGTTGATGATCAGAATGCAGAATATGCCCTTAAGCTCTTCGACCAGTTCGGACTGCAATTGCTGATCGTGGCCCCGCTAGATGCCAAAGCCCGCGTGACCGAACCATTTGTGGATCGCTATTTATCTGTAGTCAAGGATGCAGTCACCAGCCGCTCAAAATTACTCAGTATGACGGCACAAGAATATCAAAATGAAGTACAAAAAGTCTCCTCTAACGGCCGTACTCGATCCCGAAATACTCCGAGATCAAAGTAAAATAAAGGAAGGGGAAAGAAGTGCCATTGGTCTCGCCTGATGAAATTGCAGATAAAGTCAGTAAGGCTTATCCCCGTTTTCTAAAGAATTGGGTATGCGGGGAAGTAGAAAACTTTTTCCCCTGTCGGGTGAGGGTCAGACTTAAGCTGGACCCACAAAAACCCAAGGAAACTTTTGCTGCACATGAGTTGCTGCTCTCGCATTCAAAAAATCAGCGTGGGTGGGGTTATACCGTGCATCGAGAAAAGATACGGAAACGTGATTTTGGTACGAATCTGGTTCCCACTGCAATTACTGTTGATACGCTCGATGATTTTCTACGTCTGGCAAAAAAACGAGCAGATTTTCAAAATACGCAAACAGTTGCCGAAAAGGTGCGGCTCGCTTTCCCTCAGCTAGAGAACTGGCTTATTTCCGAAGTAACAAAATTGGCAAAGCTGGCAGATTCCGTTGACGGTTTAATTCAAGTTTCTCAGTATCTCATTGCGCATCCAATGCCGGATTGTTATATTCGACAATTGCCGGTTCCTGTCGACACCAAATTTGTGGAACGGAATGAAGGCACTTTAAAACAGTGGCTGGATATTCTTCTACCAGCGTCCGGGATCAATATAAATGAAACCAGGCTGGCGCGGCGATATGGTTTTCGCGACGGACAGACCCATCATTCGCTCCGGGTACTTGATCCCGGGTTATGTGATGAATTGAACCTGCCTTTTGATGAATTCTCGCTGCCGCTGCGATACCTGAAATCGTTGAATGTCAGGAATTGCTGCATTTTTATTGTTGAAAATAACTTGAATCTGCTGACACTTCCTTCGTATCCACGAGGGTTGGCCATTCGAGGTGAAGGCAATGCGGTCACGCGATTAGAAAAGTTGAACTGGCTGAATAAGAATGAGATTCTTTATTGGGGAGATATCGATGTGGAGGGCTTCCTGATCTTATCTCGTTTGCGAAATATCTTCCCGCATATGCGAAGTATCATGATGGATCTGAAGACACTTCACAAGCATGAAGCCGCTGTTGTTAGTGGTAACCCGACCAAACAAGACCTACCCGTCAATCTGACCGAGCAGGAAGCGGAAGTATTTGAGTACTGTCTGAAAAATCAATGTCGATTGGAACAAGAACGGATACTTCAAGATTTTGTTGAAGCAACAATCGGAGCAATCCCATCAGGGACTACGGTGTGATTTTAAATCCCACGATGATTTTTCTGGTTTAAAGGTGATTTCTAAGCCAATCATTGCATTCTTGTGATAAGCCAGACGTAGCCCAACCACCTTGAAGGGTAAGTACAGCAAGCTTGTCATTGCCATCTAAATAAGCTGAAAGTTGATCGCGGATTTCCCCACACGACAGATTGGTTTCCACAATCCATACTGATTCAAGGCAATGCCACCATGTTCCAATGTTTTTGATTGAATCGTATAAGTCTTCGTAATTGCGACCCGGTTTAGACAGGTCATAGCTTATTAATTTTAGTGTCATTATAGTTCCACTCCGGGTTTTCAAATAGGTATGTTTATCTCTAAGACTGTATGAATAAATTCCGTCTAACCACAGTCAGCTGTTACTTCGAGAATCGTGAGTTTGTAGTGGTGTTCGATGCGCTGAAGTTGACGACGACGAATGTCTTTTTTGCCAAGGGAGCACGAAACCCCCGTTGGCAGGCAAGTCGCAAACAGAGCAGCGTGATGCCTCTCAACCTTCACAACAACGGCTTATTTTCATTCAGCCCTAATCCGAGTGCGAAGCCATTGCATCGCACGATTCCATAGACCTGTCTTAGGCAACGGAGTCGGTTCAGTAGGTGCTATGGGTTCTGTGTGGTCTGGCTTTCGCTGGTAATAGCGTGCTTTCGCCATTCGGTCGCGCTGTTGTTCAGATACAACTTGCTCATCAGTCCATGGGAGTGCTTCGATGGCGCGCCCTTGCTTGATGATGTAGTGCGAACGACACGGGAGATTCCAATTGCCCACGCTGGGGGCTAGGGTAATGCTCTCCCCGTCATAGACAATCCTCCAGTCTGTGGGAGTGAGGGGAGTGACGATCTCTTCTCCGCAGCCACAACAGCAGCTATGGGCTACTGATCCAAACTCAATTGAGATATAAAGAATTCCCGGCTGTAGGCTCTCGGGGAGGTGCTCTACAAAACGGTGCTCTAGTTGCGTGTGCCGAATCATGCAGCCTCCCCGTTTACTAGCAGATTCCCATCTACCGTGTAGGTAGAGTGAAGCTGGTTTTCGAGGTCGCAATAAAATCCCCTCAGCTTTTTCCATTGGAGAACGGCATGCACACCATTGAGAGCGTTCAGCTCGGCTACCTGGACGTTTGACGCATAGAGGGCATCTTGCCCCCCACCATCGAATGAGACCCGAGCGCGAAACTCGGCCCGATTATCAGGTACACTTGCGGTGGTTCGGACGATGCCGGTTATGCCGCTCTCTGTGGCCTCAAGCCCCATCCCAGCATCGACAAAATCGATGCCTAAAGACTCCAGCTTATCGACGATGACACGTTTGGACTCACCTGAGTCGATAGCCAAGAACGCGAAGGTAATGTCATCGAGTAGGTGGAGGTTCTCGGGAGTGATGCGTGTGTCGTGGGCAACTACGTTGCGGTGCATCTTGGAGTAGACCTCCGCAAGATAGTCCACTTTCCTGGGCGTCCCACGAAGCTCCTTAATTGACGGTGCACCGGGTGCTCGAAACGCGTTATGTGAAAGGAAGTCGTCATCGTCGAACAGCTGGATTTCCGAAACGCAAGTCTTCGCCACGAGGTCGAGGATATACGAGCCGGTGCCACCAAGGCCGATGATCGCGACTCGCTCGTTAGCTAGCCGATTGGCGTAGGCACCAATGCCAGCACGGTCCGTAGCGGTATCGGCGTAGCAGTGAACCGGTGCCGAGCTACTATCATCGGTTCGATACGTCTTCGGGCTTACTTCGGGGTCAATTTGCCGGGCGTGCCCGGCAAGGATTGAGGTGTAGGTCGTCATCTTTTGGTAGTAGTCCTGATAGTCCTCTTTAGGCTTGCTAGAGAACAGGTGCTTGGCTCGGAGGCCGCATCCTAGGTCGAAGTCTTTGCTAGAATTCACGATTGCTTTGATGGGATTTCCATCTGCCTGGTACGGAAGCTCCCCGTCGAAATACGCCTTGTGTGTATCGGGCTTGCGGGTCTCATCCCCAGCCAATGTGAGGCTGGAGATGAGTACGCCAGTTTTGACCTTCCCCCCGGAATTGACATAGGGAACGTCCCGCAAGACCAAATAGCCGCCGCAGATTTCCACTGCATACCCTTCATCTCGTAGCCGTTTGAGGTCTGGGTTACGACTGAACAGTTGAGCTGACATTGAACACCGTTCCTTTCTTCTGGACTTCCACGGTACCACCCAAGCTCAGTTCGCCAGTGTGGGGTTTAGAGGCTGCCTTACGAAACGTCATCGAGAAGAGGACGTTGTCGTCATGCGGCCCCGGGAAAGCGAGTGCTACAATTTGAGAGTAGGTGACCGTCTTGTCCGGCACAGTTTTTGGGCGTGCATTGACGAATATCTCGTAGACAACAGGTTTGCACTTGGCCGTGATAAAACGTTCTATGCCCGCTTCATCAAGGTCAAAGACGTCATCGGCAACGACCTGCTCGTCCTCTCCTCCTCGCACTTCTAGGTAGATCGCGTCGCCTTCTTCAGGCTCGGCGAGGCGAATGAGTTCCGCGCCTGAGATTAGCGGCTTGCCCCAGCGGACCTGGTCATCATTGATCGTGAGTTTGTATTCCCGATCCGTGCGGAAAAGCACGAATCGCTCGGCCCCCTTCGCACGAAGGTCGAAGGGCTCATCGAGACGAAGATCCTCGAAATCCCCGTTCTTTAGAATGGCGAAGACGCTGAATTCGCGAACATCATCGACGCCAGCAGTCTCAGCAATCTGACGGCCCAGTGGGACTGGGTCGTGAAGAATGACCGAACGAAATTCTAGGTCGCTTTTGCTGACCTTAATTCGGTAGGCCGATGCCTCGCGTACGGCTCGACCGGCACGGATAGCGGCGCCGATGTCGACGACGTCATCCTCTGTAGTAGTTTGATTGGGTTCCATGGTAATAGACCTCCTGCATTGTTTCAGTGATTCTCCGATGGCCACTCCATCGAAGCTGAAGGTCTAATCGCCCCAAGTTCGCCAAACCGGAAACTCAATCTAGAGTTTTTATTTCCAGCGGTCCGGCAGGGACAGCCCCGCAGACAAAGAAGGCGGGGCAGCGGGGGCAGGAGACGCTTGGCTTGAGCGGGAACTCGCCAGCCTGCACAGCAGAGAAGGCATCCGAGATAGAGCGTTCTCGGTTCTGCAGCTTCTTCGAAGTGAGGTCGATGGAAGCGACCTTGCCGTCGCTGAGGTAGACGAGTTCAACCCGGCAGCCCGAGGAGTGTGATTTAGCAGCGATATGAAAGGCGGCTGCCGCTAGGCTATCGCCGTCAGAGCTGCCCTTGTGCCCGGTTCGGATACGCCGCATGGAGACAACTCCATCTTCTGCCCTCAGCATCTGGTCGGGCGTGACGAGGACCTTACCCCCAGGGACCGGGAATTGCAACTCAGAAATCTGCTCAGTGGCCATTCCTGCCATCGAATCGATGTAGTAACGTACGAGCTGCGAGGCAATTCGGCGATACTCTTCATTGTATCCGTGGTCGATGGGGCCCCGAGCCTGCCAGGCCACCTCAAGCTGATCCTCAACCTCGGTGAGCAATACGGACTCTGTGGGCAGTTCAGACACCGAGTCAATAGCCTGCTGCACGGCTGCGTGAAGCTGCATAAACGCCGATTCCGTTCGTCTGCCGCCTATCGCCAAAATATGCGTGTAGAAAAATCTACGCGGGCATTTTTCGTAGAGAGCTAGTTGGCGGTCCGTAAATGTAAACGCGCCTTCGATGGTGAGCGGTACGGCAGAAGCATCGTTTGCTCCATTGGCTGTTTGACCTGACAAATCTTGATGCTCCACCTTCCCTTGCAGTCGCGTTAAGAATGGGGACCGCTGCCTCGTACGGCCTGTCGGGCCAACCGAGGGGTGATACAAGAACATCCGGTCACGAGCGCGAGAGAGAGCCACGAAGAACAGGCACTCCTGTTCCTCGCTCACGCCATCGTGTGTTGCTTGAAGAGATGACCCTTCGGCTCCCTCGATCATTCCATTTGGTGGAAGCAGCGTTCCTGCTAGGCACTGGCCGGGACTCCGGGGAAGGGCCGATTTGGTTAGGCCAGGAAGATGAACAGCTTCAAACTCAAGCCCCTTGCTCCCGTGGATTGTCATCAGCCGAATAGCGTCGATGCCTTGCGCGGCTGCGGGTAGCTGCCGAAGGTCGCGCTCATCGGAATGCAATAGAAGCCTGCGAATTCTCTCAAGCACTCGGACGATTGGTAGGCCGGGGCCGGGCGGCTGGTTGCGAAGAAAGTTCATGAACTGCCAAATTGCAATGCCCTTTGTACGAGCCGCGACAGAGTCGCTGTTCGCAATTGACGACAAAATCTGCGATCTATCAAGGAGCAGATCGGCTAGCGTGGTCCACGGAGTCGCGGTCGCCTCAAAACCTTTGAGTAGCGCAGCAATGAGTTGAATTTGATCCTGAGTGGTCTGCGGAAGGGTGGTATGGAAGTTGGCATCGCGTAGCCAGTCGAGCGGTTCTGGTTCATGCTTTCTAAGCTGCGTCAAGATCGACGCGACGTCAGCTAGGGGAAGCTCGTAGCTCGGAATCGTTGCGAGTCGCAGCAGTCCCATCGCTCGTCGGTCAACGAGCAAAGAGAGAATGGCTAGCAGGTCTTTGATTTCAGGTCGTTCAAAAAGGCTGCCGAGATAGAGCACCGGAACACCAAGTGACTCTAGGCCCTTGGCAACTTTGGCTAGACGGTCGTTGCCAGTGCAGAGTATCGCCTGATCAGAGTAGCTGTGCCCGGCGGCAAGCAGCTCCTCTATCCCGTCTTTGACGGCAAGTATCTCGCCTTCATTCGTGCCAACCTTGCGGCACTCGGGAGTCCGATCAGAATCCCCGCGATCTGCCACAAGCGAGATATCTTGCCCGCTGGCCACTGACATAGTCGAGGCGAACTCTACGAATGTGTCCCGTATTTCGCCCACGCTTCGGTAGTTTACACTAAGTCGCCCGCGCTGCGCCCCAGGAAAGTCTTCGTTCCCAAATCTGCTGGTGTTATACGAAGACGCTCCGCGAAAGCGATAGATTGATTGCTTTGCGTCGCCGACGGCCCAGAGGTTTTCCCCATTACCCGTCAAGAGCTTGAGCAGCTTCACGCTAGCTCGATTGACATCCTGAAACTCGTCGACAAGAACATGGGCGTAGAGAGAACTGAGGTAATCGGAGACCTCTGAGTCCGACTCGGCGAGGCGGATTGGCATCGACACTAGGTCGCCGAAATCCACACAGCCATGATCGCGTTTCAGCTTCTCGTAGACCTCGAAGACTTTGGCAACCTCAAGGCACCGCTCTGCATTCGCTGTTTCTTCGTCTGATTCTGCATTCGCCAGCATGCTCTCTGAAAGAGCACGGTAATGGTCTGGGGATGCTACCTCGTCATTTGCGCGAGAAATTGCATCCAGCACCTGACTAAGCGGTCGTGAAGGGTCCCACAAGTCACGAAGGTGCGTGAGCTGAAGCCGTGGATACTCCTGTTCGAGTAAATCAATCGCGTCAGTTCGGTCCAAGAGGCGGGGCTCAGTCGGTAGCAAGAGTCGATCGTGGAACCGCCGAATGATGTCCAGCCCGAATGCGTGGAACGTGCCAATCCACATGCCGTTGGCGGCTTCTGGATGACGGACGGCGATACGTTCAGACAGCTCACCGGCTGCCTTGTTAGAGAACGTGAGGACAAGAATCTTATTCGGAGTGACGTCAGATGTGAGAAGGTGGTTCACACGTCCAACGAGCGTTTGTGTTTTGCCCGTACCAGGCCCGGCCTCCAGCAAGTAGGGTGTTCCTACGTGCTCAATCGCCCGCTTTTGGTCCTCATTGGGAGGACGAGGTTGCTCAAGACTTGCTTCCTTGAGGATAACCTCAGGGAGTAGCAGTGCATCGAATAGTTGCTGGGCAACTACAGAAAAAGGAGCTTGGCATTGGGCTGCGATCTGGCTTGCAGTCTTTTGTTTATCAAGGTACAGAGCGCGCACCCAAGAACGAGGGATGAGCAGCTCTCGTGCGAACAAGTCCATTTGGACTTCACGACGTTGCTTGCAGTTATAGTCGACCACGCGGTCAATGCCGACAGGTGAAGCTTCGGCAGTCCTTAGCGGGTCTGCTTTTATGGTAGACGCGAAGTCATTTGCGCCCCCGAATTCGACATGACCGACTTCATGAGCAACAAGAAACGCATCGGCAAAAAGATCACCACTATTCTCATGGAGAATTAGCAGGGCTTCGGGGTCATAGAGCGCCCGACTGCCGTGCAAGCGGAGATCACCTAGTGGAACTCTCTCAACTTCGATACCACGCCGGACTGCCTCAGCAACTGCAAAAAAGTAGGGCTCGCATGGGTTGTTGCCACGACCAACTGCTTCCGCATGAAGCCGTGCACCGTTTTGCCTGCTAATCTCATTAAGGTCCATCGGTTCCGCAGTCCTTCAATAAAGCCTGACGATTCTCATCTGACATCTCGGTCGTATCAACCAGCTCTTTGAACGTCATCTGGCCTTGCAGCTCTGGCTTTTCATCAGACTTGAATTCAGCGGCAATCGCCAACTGCGGAGGAAGTGAGAGATATTCGAGCACGGTAAGTGTTTCTGTATCTCCCGCCTTCGCTAGGCTAGCAATAAACTGCTTTGGAATGGATGCAGGAGTGACAAGTCTGTCTCGGAACGCGACAAGGAACGCGCGAGGAACATTCATTGCGGTAGCTAAATTAATAAATGCCTGACCACGGAGTTTCTCACCGAATGTCTCAGCAGCTGAAGCCTCTTCGCTAGCTGGTTTGCAACGAACAAACTGATTCCAAGCTTCCTGGGCCGAAGGATCTGCGACGGGCGCAGTTTCCACACAGGCAAGAGCCTCTGTGAATTGCAGCTCATGCAGGACGTCGAGCAGATCCTCGGTGTACTTCGGGTACTTTTCTAAATAGCGACTAAGCGTTTCTTCGTCATGTTTCGGCTCTACTGAAAATGCGTAGAGAACGTCTTCCAAGTCTTTGTCTTTTGAACTCATTGCTCGCTCCCTTCTTCACCAATTGCATTTCGCAGCGTCTGATATGCCCGGTCACGGCGGTTTCTTACGGTCCTTCCCGTGCAACCGAGCAGATTTGCAATTGACTGTGTGCCTGGGTCCTTCGATTCAATTGGCATGTCTTGTACATGGATCAGCTGAATAATCCGCCTCTGATCTGGGGGTAACTGGTCAATCGCCTGAAGTTGCTCAAACCGGAAAAACATTTCCTCGGGACTTGGTAGATTTCGCATGCTAGCAAGACGGGCTTCCATCTCCGCAGTCAATGAGCCGGATTCTTCTTCGTATTCAGCTGGTTGTTCACGATCTTTATGCTTTGTCAGAGCCTTCTTGGCGGTAGAACGCAGCCTAGAAATAGCCATATTGAAACGAACTTCGTAGAAATCTAGGCGTTCGTTGTACGCCTCGCGGTCCTTGCAGAGGATTTGTAGAAACTTATCGAGCACTCTTTCTTGAAGGTCCGCAGCATAACTAGAAGCCGGGACATACTGCTCGGTACCAATACGGCGATACCTCACAGGGGTAAGCTTCATTACTCGGATGCGGAGCACTTCAAATAGAGCTTGGTAGGGTAAGGCGTCACCTTTTTCACGGGAGAGTCGGACAAAATGCATTACGCACTCTGTAGGCACAAAGCCTAGTTCGCCCTCAGCGACGTTCGCCGCACGGGTGGCCACTTCTTCGATAGGGATCTCGTACAGACTCTCAAGCGCAGCCTGAATCTCAGGGGGGCGTTCATAAGGCACCTCCTCGGCTGTCGTCAGCTTACGTAGTTCTGGTATCAAGGAAATCCCTCCGTCTACTATCCAATCTTGTTCTGCACTTCACGCAGGAAGCCGCGCTCGGCAAATCAGGTTTGCCTAACCGTCTGCTTGGAAGAAAAAGCAGAGTATAGCATAAGTGATGTAAGCGTGCCCCTGAATCTCGATGATCTCCACTGGAACATCGAACGGATTTCGCAATAGAATCGTCACCGGAGATATTTTGCCGGCCTCGAATGACGCCTCTCTTCGAGGTGTCCGTACGCGTCAGAAGTTGTCGTCGATTCTTGGTGTGTCTGATATCGTGTTGATATTGGAGCCTAATTTGTAATTATCAATCTAACGCGTCACGATGGCGAATTTGCGTGCAAACGTGACGTCACAAAATCCCAGTAAGTCGAAGAAATACCAGTAGGAGTTCCATTTTATCGAGATGCTTGGTGTGTAATCAACCTTCAGGATATCGTTCTTCTGGTCAGTGGGATAAATTGTTCACCGGGCTGCGAACCTCGCGGCCGCCACGGTTGAAAACACACAGTTCCTGTTCGAGATATCGTTGGGGCGTGTTGAAAAAGCCCTCTTTCTGGGAATATGGAGAGAGTGGGTAGTGGTCATTCTTCGTCGTGACCACCAAGCAAGCAGTAAAAAACAAAAAGCCTTCACCAGCCGCTTCAAATTCTGAGCAGTTGCACTCAGATAGGCTTGGATTTGTAGACACGACACTCGAACCACGTCAGCATATCAGCCGTTTCCCTGTTAACCTGTAACACGGCCGCAGTTTTATCGTAGGCTATTTGCATTTTGCCTATTTCAGAATCCACTTCCATCGCTCGTTTCGGGTCGAGGTACCAGGTGATCCCTTTGGCGATTCTTACCGGCTCGTCGGGAACGTCCTTCAATGTTTTGACTATAAGCATGTTTTCGATGGGATATTTGATCTCCAGTGAGATTTCCTCTGGCCATTTCGCAAGAGAACTCATGAGAGGCGCAGCGGCAGACACGATCAATCCGTTTTGTGGAGTGTTGATCGTCGATGCTGTAGTGTATCGATCTCCATCGGCGGTAATCACTGTTGGCATGACTGGAGAGTGCGTCAGTCGCCCATCAACCAGAAATACCATGCTCAGTGGTTGCAGATCGCCTGCTTGGCGCCAATGGACATCAAATGACTTCACTCTCTTGAGAATCTCGTCTGACTTATCTTGACTCAAAATCTTGCCGTTTGGATTCCAGAGAGTGTTTGGAATCGACATTCCTGTCGAACGAATCCCGTCCTTCTGCCAGGCGAGATAGAGAAGTTTCGGAGTCGTGACCGGCTTTTCCGGATCAGGAAGCCCGAGCGGACCTGCGTCTGATTCGGGCGGGAGATGATTCGCTTCTGCTTGTTCTGTTTCTGCCTCCTGCCCCGATTTAGCGACTCTACCAACTGGTAGAAGAAGAAGCCCGAACACGACTGCGACCAACCACAACCATCGCGAGGGACGCGAAGTAAACCAATGCTCGTTGACCATGATATGCTCCAATCGCCGCTGGCTGACGGACCCTGATGTCAGCATCAGCGCTCCCAGACTCTGTGATTGACGACTCTGGGCGGACAGAGTGTCAAGCAGGCATTGAGCGTAGTTGTATGCAGAGCATCAACAACCTCACGCACGGTTGCCTCACCAAGTTCCCAGACAATTTGCGAGATCTACAGTTCCGATTTCGGTAATGGTGGCAGGGGGGGATAAAGACTGAGCTCCAAAATATACTTACAAACGAGCGTATTATATGCTTACATTTGTAAGTATATAATCGGGAACCCGATTATCTATGAAAAAACACGAGTTGTCCTGTGCCACAAAGATCAGCAAACTAGCACATACGCTCAATCGTCAATTCCTGCGCGTTGTACGGGCGAGACTAATAACTTTTTGGAAAAACGGTAGTTTTCTCGGAATCCCGAAATACGGATGAGTTGATGCGACAGCG
>TARA_R110002111_G_scaffold189237_2_pt1 | contig 11942 bp, 9 predicted proteins | sample TARA_R110002111 | Tara Oceans TARA_R110002111 (sample SAMEA4397363) | marine metagenome | biome: Polar Biome; feature: [ZZZ] marine water layer (ENVO:01000295); material: water (ENVO:00002006), including particulate matter (ENVO:01000060) such as... | depth 199 m | reverse complement strand
GTGATTGGTATCTTAGGTATTTTTTAGCGACCCTCAATGTATTTCTTCTTTATAATTTTCATCACAAAATTTCGAACCAATTTTTGTAATGTCTATAAGTTTTCTTCTCTTCTCGGAGGCTTTTATGTATTCAAAATAACATAAAATTAACCCGAGAAACACCTGTTTTGTATCGGAAAAAGTTACGGTATTTTCATTAATTAACAATCTTTCAGACTTATTAACAAGTATGACAATTGTCATGTTTTTGAGATTTATGTTGGCTAGCTTTGTGGCTACTTTATGAATAATTCAAAACCTTTTCCATCATGAATCAAACGCTTTTGTCTTCAAAATCATTTACTTACGAAGAAGTTTTAAAAACAGCTTTAGACTACTTTCACAACGATGAACTTGCCGCAACTACTTGGATTAATAAGTATTGTTTAAAGGATAAAGATGGTAATTATTTAGAAAAATCGCCAGATGATATGCACCTGAGAATGGCAAAAGAATTTGGTCGGATTGAAAATAATTATGCACTTACCGAAACGCTTTCAGAACACTTATCTGATTACGGAAAAAACAGAAAACCATTAGATGATTCTAAAATATACCAACTCTTTAAAGATTTTAAATATGTGATTCCACAAGGTAGCGTTATGTTTGGCTTGGGTAACTCTGAGGTTATTGCATCGCTATCAAATTGTATTGTGGTACCTTCAGTTATAGATTCGTATGGAGGTGTTTGTTATACCGATGAACAATTAGCACAATTATTTAAAAGACGTTGTGGAGTAGGAGTGGACTTATCCGAACTGCGTCCAAAAGATGCGTTAGTATCTAATGCAGCTGGTTCTACAACAGGAGCCGTATCGTTTATGAATCGTTTTTCTAATACCACAAGAGAAGTCGCTCAAAACGGAAGACGTGGTGCCTTAATGCTTACTATGGACGTAAAACATCCAGATATAGAGGATTTTATTACCATAAAACAAGATTTAACCAAGATTACAGGTGCTAATATTTCAATTAGGTTGTCGGACGAATTTATGCAAGCCGTTGTTAACAATACTAAATTCACGTTACAATGGCCAATTGAAAGTAAATCTCCAAAATACACTAAGGAAATTGACGCTAAACATCTATGGGGAAAAATTATTACTTGTGCTCATAATTCGGCAGAACCTGGTTTGATTTTTTGGGATAGACAACATCATTATTCTACCTCTTCTGTTTATCCTGAATTTAAGAACAGTTCTACCAATCCATGTTCGGAAATTGCGATGCAAGGAGGTGACAGTTGCCGATTGATTGCTGTTAATTTATTCAGTTTTGTCGACGCTCCTTTTACTAAAAAAGCAACATTTAATTTTAAAAAATTCTATGAAGTGGTTTATGAATCACAACGTCTTATGGATGATTTGGTAGATCTCGAATTGGAAGCCGTAACTCGAATTTTAGCTAAAATCAATGCAGACCCAGAACCAGATGCCATTAAGAGAACCGAAAAAGAAATCTGGAATCTATTGGCGGAAACAGGTAAGAAAGGAAGACGTACAGGTCTAGGATTTACAGCTTTGGCTGATGCTGTTGCTGCTTTAGGAATTAAGTTCGATACCGACGATGCTTTAGCTGTAGTAGATGAGATTATGAAAACAAAGATGACTGCCGAGTTTGATAGTAGCATAGATATGGCAATTACAAGAGGTCAGTTTGAAGTGTTTAATAGAAATATTGAAGACACCTCAGAATTTGTACAAATGCTGGCAGAAGAATTTCCTGAGACCTACAAAAGAATGATGGATCATGGTCGACGAAATATTTCCATAAGTACTGTGGCACCAACAGGTTCTTTGAGTATGTTGGCACAAGTGTCATCTGGAATTGAGCCCGTATTTTTACTATCTTATGTAAGACGAAGAAAAGTAAATACCAATGACGAAAACTCTAAAGTTGACTTTGTTGATGATATGGGTGATGCGTTTGAAGAGTTTACGGTGTATCACAAAAAGTATGAAACTTGGATGAATACTACAGGTAAAACAGATGTAGCCGAAAGTCCCTATGCTGGAGCAACAGCACCAGAAATAGATTGGAAAAAACGAGTGGAAATGCAAGCTTTGGTCCAAAAATACACCACACATTCCATTAGCTCTACTATTAACTTAGCATCTGATGTTACCGTTGATTTGGTTGGTGATATTTATGTCGATTCTTGGCAAAAGGGATTAAAAGGAATTACCGTTTACAGAGATGGTTCCCGTAGTGGAATTTTAGTATCAACGGATCAAAAAACAAAAGAAGAAACGGTGACGTCTACAGAAACGTTAATCGCCAAACGACCAGATAAAATTGAAGCAGAAATTGTACGTTTCCATAATGAATCTGAAAAATGGTTAGCTGTTATTGGTTTCGTAGACGGACGACCTTATGAAATCTTTACTGGTCAAATGAAAGATGCCTTTAATTTACCACAATGGGTAGAAAATGGTTGGGTGATAAAGAATAGAAATGACGATGGTTCGTCGCGATACGATTTTCAGTATATAGATAATGAGGGTTATAAAATTACGATTGAAGGCTTGTCGAGATCTTTTGACAAAGAATTTTGGAATTATGCCAAATTGATTTCAGGAGTATTGCGTCACGGCATGCCAATTCCTTATGTTGTGGATTTGGTTCAGAATTTAAATTTATACGATGATCACATTAATACATGGAAAAATGGTGTGGCAAGAGCCTTAAAACGTTTTGTGCCAGAAGGAACTGAAGCTTTAGATAAAAAATGTTCTAATTGTAATGATCCTGAAGGGTTAATTTTTGAAGAAGGTTGCTTAAAGTGTAAAAGCTGTGGCTATTCTAAATGTGGGTAACAAATTCCTGCGAAAGTAGGAAACTTGCAATGATATAAAAGGCTTTAAAAGCAAATTAAAGAACTCACGTGAATTTGAAAACGCCTACAATGGAATTTAGTTTAATAAAGTTGTCTACTAAATGAATGCCTTTTTAAGCTATTATTGGAATTGGGCTTATTGTGATTGAAAGATTTTATGTTACTTTTTGACCTTAAAATCTAAAATTTTTTCACCATCATAGTATAAACTTAAGCCTTTAGATCGGTTGGATTTATATTTCAAAACTGCCACATAGACATCATTATTATTTTTCGTTAACGAGAGTTTTCTAAGTTTATTTTCATTATTAAACTTGTAATAAATTGTCCTATTACGTTTTTTGGTTTTAAAACTAAGATGAATTTTATCATCTTGTTTTGATACATATACCGTCCCTGTTTGATAATGAGAAAGCTCTAAGCCACTTTCAAAATATTTTGCGTAATAAATAGGGAGTTTAAAAAATGCTTTAGTACTAATTGGCTCTGAAATAAGTTGAAATTCAGGTTTTTCAGGTAAATGAGAAGACAATAGTTTTTCTGGATCAGTAAAGAAATAGAAATTATTAAATTGCTGAACCCATCCTCCTGAATTTCTATCTTCAAAGCCTGAAGCAAAAGTTACGTCAATAAGTTTCCATTGCTCATTGATTTTTACAGCATTCCATGCATGATTTTTTGAGTAATGAGGGTTTTCAATATTATCCACTGTCCTCTTAATAATACCTTCAATCAATTCTACCTCAATATTAGACTTTAAACAGAGTTCCGAAAAAAGAGAACTAAATCCTAAACATAATGCCTTTCTATGTTTGAAAACTTGTTTAGCTAATTTTTTTCTTTTTTGATTTTCAATACTTTTATTAATACTCTCTGAGTCAAAAATTAACTCTAATACTGGAGGTCTAATAGAGTAATATGTATTCAGGTCGTAAGTTACATTATGAGCAGTCCATATGTAGAATGCCCTTACTTTTTCTGTGTCAGTATTAAATTCATTGTTTACATGTTCTACTAAATCATCAATTTGGTTAAAATGTGGATAGTTTTTTACTTTTTCATCAATCAATTTGTAATTTTGAGAGTGAACAATTATAATTGAAAATGTAAACAGGATAGTGATTAATAACTTCATAGTTTAAATATAATACAAAATAATAATAAATGAACCCAGCCGAAGCACACATCCTTAAACAACCAGAACCATACAAATCTATTTTTTTGCATTTACAAGTATTAATAGAACACACTTTACCAGAGGCAGATTTACTATTTAAATGGCACATGCCTTGCTATTATATTGATAAACGTCCTATGTGTTATATTAATCAAAGTAAAGATTATGTTGATGTTGGCTTTTGGCATTCTGCACACTTATCAAAAAAATGGGATGATTATTTAATCACAGAAAATCGGAAAGTAGTAAAATCATTGCGTTACAAAACAGTTGAGGATATTAATAATGACGTTTTTATTTCAATACTAAAAGAAGTAGAAGGGCTGAAGGAAAAAGGGTTTTATAAGAAGAGTTAGTCTTCTGTTTTCAGAGAGCAGTTTAAAGTCTAATATTAAGTAGTAATTATTGAAAAGGGTGAAATTTTTGTATTTCTATAGTTTAATAAGCGAAACTACTTTACCAACCAAATTCCTATAAACACAGCCAAAAATCCAATCACAAAACTAGCTATTGTATAAATGGCGAAACTCATAAAGTCACCAGATTTTAAAAACACATGATTCTCATAAGCAAAGGTTGAGAACGTTGTAAAACCACCACAGAAACCAGTGGCTAAAAGTAAGGTTTGATTTTGAGACAACGTTTCGTTTTTCGCTGCTAAACCAAGTATTATGCCTATTAATAAACTTCCAATAATATTAGCGACAAACGTACCATAGGGAATTCCGGTTTCGGAGTTGTTTAACCATTTTCCAATTAAAAAACGGAGCACACTACCAAAACCACCACCAATAAAAACGAGTAAGAGCTGTTTCATTCTTTAACGGCTACATAAATTTCAGTAATCCATTTTGCCGGATTTTTCTCGCTCATCGGATCCGTTAAATAGGTTTCTAGCATTGGTCCACCTTCAACCATTTCTAAACTATTATCGGCAATATATGCCATGGTAGTATTCCAAGCTTCTTTCAAATTAGAATAATTGCCTTTTAAAACTGTTTTTACGGTTCTAAAAGATTCGAGTTTACCGGTTAAAATTTCGGCTTCGTCTGTGATGATTCTAGAGTTTGTAGGTACACAAGTAGAGAACATTACGGTATCATTTTCTTCATCCCATTTATGATACAAAATAAATGGAGGACCAGCCATAGTTACATTATGAGTCATGGCATACGCTCCAACTTTAGGTAACATTGTGGTCATGTTTTTTTCGAAATCACTAAATTTACAAGATGCTGTATTGTAAAGGTAATAGCCACCACTATGTTGTGTAATGCCTTCAACTTTAATGCTATAAACTTTCATTTCATTTTGAATCACACTATCTAACAAAATTAAACCTCTATCAAAATGAGGTCCAATCTGTTTTTCCATACCTCCCATAAATGCCGAAACCATTTTAAACCCAAAAGGCAAATCTTTGCCAGTAATGGTCCAAGTCACCTCAGTAGAACCATCTTCATTAGGTTTAAATTCCCAATTAACATCAGATTTTGGGAACTCTCCAAATTGCATTTCTTGCGAAATAGTTGATTTTGGTTTGGTATCAATGGTTTTAAAATTTCCTACTTCTCCTTCATCAGTCCATTGGTAAGAGCCCCCAATACCATTTGTTTTATCGCCAAGCGTCATTACCATTTCAGGTTTTTCTTCAATCCAAGAATTCCAAGCTTCCCAATTTTTAAAATCAATGACATTATCATAGACCACAGATTGTGGTGCTTTTATGGTCCTAGTTCTTGTAACTTCGAAAGAATTTGGTTGTACTGCAATATAAATTGAAACTCCAATAATAAGGATGAGGAGTAGCAAAAGTATATATTTAATGTATTTCATTTTTAGACGTTCTATATTGTATAATATCAAAGATAGTCATTTTATGATATGTGATATATATCTTACCTTTGTTTCAACTAAAATCGAATAAAATGAATATAAAATCATTATTTAAAGTTTGCCTTTTTGCTTTATTAATTGTGTCATGTAAAAATGATACTAAAGAACAACCTATTGAAACGGTTGAAGTCGTTGAAACGGATTTCAGTTTTAACGTAGAAGAATTTGCTGATATTAAAGTCTTACGTTATCAAATACCAGGTTGGGATAACTTAACTTTAAAAGAACAAAAGTTAGTTTATTATTTAACGCAAGCTGGTTTAGCAGGTCGCGATATTATGTGGGATCAGAATTACAGACATAATCTTAAAATTAGACGCGCTTTAGAGAATGTATATACGTCATATTCTGGTGATAAAACTACAGACACTTGGAAAGAATTTACCATTTATTTAAAACGTGTATGGTTTAGTAATGGTATTCACCATCATTATTCTAACGACAAAATTGTGCCTGGATTTACTAAAGAAGAACTAAGTGAATTGTTTGCAGCGACACAAACTGAGTTATCAGAAGAAGCTTTCGATGTTATGTTTAATGATAAGGATACTAAAAAAGTAAATCAGGCTAAAGGCATTGATAATGTATTGGCTTCTGCAGTTAATTTTTACGGTCCTGATGTAACAAGTAAAGATGTTATTGATTTTTATAAGAATAAAAAATCACCAGATGCTACAAGACCATTATCTTACGGCTTAAACTCTCAATTGGTTAAAGAAAACGGAGTGCTAAAAGAGCGTGTGTACAAATCTGATGGTTTATATGGTGCAGCAATAGATGAAATTATTAAATGGTTAGAAAAAGCTAGCGAAGTCGTAGAAAATGAAGCACAAGGTCATGCATTAGATTTGTTAATGAAGTACTACATGACAGGTGATTTACAAACTTGGGATGATTATAATGTGGCTTGGACAGCAGCTACAGAAGGCAATATTGACTATATTAATAGTTTTATTGAAGTGTACAACGATCCAATTGGTTATAGAGGATCTTACGAAAGTGTCGTACAGATTAATGATTTTGATATGTCTAAAAAAATGGCTGTGCTTTCTGAAAACGCACAGTGGTTTGAAGATAATTCGCCATTAATGAGCGAGCACAAAAAGAAGAATGTTGTTGGTGTAACTTACAAAGTAGTTAACGTTGCAGGTGAAGCAGGCGATTCGTCTCCAAGTACACCAATTGGAGTTAATTTACCAAATGCTAATTGGATTAGGGCTGCCGTAGGAAGTAAATCAGTTTCTTTAGGAAACATTATACACGCTTACAATAATGCAGGTGGTTCTGGTAGGTTGAAAGAATTTGTAAATGACGAAGAAGAATTACAATTAGAAGAAGAATACGGACAATTAGCAGATAAATTACATACAGCATTGCACGAAGTTATTGGGCATGCCTCAGGACAATTAAATCCTGGAGTGGGTGAAACTAAAGAAACCCTTAAAACCTATGCATCTACTTTAGAAGAAGGACGTGCCGATTTAGTTGGTTTGTATTATTTATACGATTCTAAATTACAAGAATTAGGATTAGTTGAAGATTGGGAAAAAGTAGGAAAAGCAGCTTACGATGGTTACATTAGAAATGGGTTAATGACGCAATTAATTCGTTTAGATCTAGGAAATGATGTTGAAGAAGCACACATGCGAAACAGACAATGGGTTTCTGCTTGGGCATTTGAAAAAGGAAAAGCAGACAACGTTATTGAAAAAGTAACTAGAGACGGAAAAACGTATTTTAATATTAACGATTATAAAAAGTTACATGAGCTTTTTGGTCAGTTATTAAGAGAAACACAACGTATTAAGTCTGAAGGTGATTATGCTGCTGTTGAAGCTTTAGTAGAAGGTTATGGTGTAAAAGTAGACCAAGCCATTCATAAAGAAGTTTTAGACCGCAACAAAGAGTTTCCTTCGCCTCCGTATAGTGGATTTGTAAATCCGGTTTTAATCACAGAAACAAACGACGCAGGTGAAATTACAGCGATTAAAGTGGAACAACCAAAATCATTTGATGAGCAGATGTTAACCTATGCTAAAATCTATAGTCATCTTCCAGATGTGAATTAATTAGTATTCATTTAAAATAAAAAAAGCACTTGCAATAATGTAAGTGCTTTTTTATGGGATAAAATCAAGTATATGAGATATAATAGTATGAACAATTGTATTTGAATACTGTTTAATTTTAAAATTAACTATATTTAAAAATGATGATTTTAAAACGTTGTCAATAAAACGATGATAGAAGACTTAAAATATTATAATAATCTAAAAAAATATACAGGAACTCTTGTAGAGTTATTGGATAGTGAATCTTCTTTTTCGGATGTGCCAGATACATGGCATGTGGTGATAGTTGATATTTTAAATTCTACACTAGCCGTTGATGAAGGTAAACACCATCAGGTTAATTTAACAGCTACAGGTTCCATAATTTCCGTGTTAAACTTTATCAGAAAAGAAAAGCAAAACATAGAAATACCTTATTTTTTTGGTGGTGATGGAGCTACATTTCTCATTCCAACATTATTTTTAAAGAGAATTATACTAATCTTAGATAATTATAGTCTTCATATTAAGAATCACACCAATTTAATACTTAGAGTAGGTCATATTTCAGTTAATTATTTAATGGGTCAGGACTTTGGATTAAAAATAGCCAAGCACCAATTAACAAAACAGTTATCTATTCCTATTGTATTAGGTAATGGTTTAAAAAAGGCTGAAGAAATTATTAAAACAAATTTCGAAGAGAATAGAACCAATTTTGAAAAAACCCTTCTAAATTTAGAAGGCATGGAATGTCGCTGGAAGCAAATAAAGCCTATTCAAACTCAAAAAAAAGTGGTTTGTTTATTATTAGATGCAATAAATGAAAAAGATCAAAGACTTATTTATAGAGATGTTATTAGTCAGTTAGATACGTTTTTTGGCACTTTAAATAACAGACAACCCATAAAAACGAATAATTTAAAATTAAATTTTAGTATTCTAAATATATGGGAAGAAATGAAAATTAGATTAGATAAGCAGAATTTAAGTTACTTATTTAAAAAATGGATAGAAACACTGGTAGGTAAATTCTATTTGAACTTTTCAGTTAATGGAAAACAATATTTACAACAAATAGGGCAATTATCACACACGTTTATGCTAGATGGAATTATTAATACCGTTTTTACCGCAGAACAATCTAAAATTGATCTTTTTATAGAGTATTTAAACCAACTAGAAAAAGATAAGAAAATCATTTATGGTATTCATATCACACACGCATCTGTAATGTCTTGTTATGTGTTAGATAGAAAGACAAAACATTCTCACTTTGTAGATGGCACAGAAGGAGGTTATACTTCAGCAGCTAAAATGTTTAAGCAAAAGATAAAAAAAGTGTAACCACTTTATTTCAAGTTAAACCAAATAATATTTTAACCTAAAAGTTTATTCGATTAAATTGTCTCTTTGAAGGGAGTTTAGGGATGTTTTTTAGCGAATCAATACAAGTAACAATGCATAACATATTACAATATTTTATACCATGCAAAGGGAAACAAAGTTTAGTGTTTTTACTTTTTGTTTCATTAGTTCTCACATCTTGTAATAATGAAACCAAACCAGCACCAGAAACCGATTTTTGTACTCATATTCATAGAGACGAAAGCACAACATTAACCAAAGAACTAGAAGACGTTGCTATTAAAATGGAGACTAAAACAGGAGTCTATGTTTTAGAAGACGGCAGTGGTTCTATGGTTGCCAGAGCGTGGTTAAGTGAATATGCAGAAAAAACCATAGACATTCAATACTTTATCTTTTCAATGGATAATGTTGGTCTCATTGCTTGCGATTATTTAATTAGAGCTGCAGATCGTGGTGTAAAAGTGCGCATTATAGTCGATGATATTATGGTAGATGCAGATATACAAGATATTTTAACCTTTGCATCTCATGAGAATATTACCGTAAAAATATATAATCCAGGTGTTAATTTAGGGAAGAACCTGTTTAGTAAACTAAAGAAATTTACTACCGATTTTAGAGCAGCCAATCAGCGCATGCACAATAAAACCTTTATTGTAGATGGTAAAGTGGTGATTACAGGTGGTCGTAATATTGCAGATGAATATTTTGATTACGACCATGAGTATAATTTTAGAGACAGAGATGTGCTCTTGTTAGGTAAAGTGTCTCAAAATATAAACACCTCTTTTAGCCAGTTTTGGGACAGTGATTTAAGCAAAGATGTTACCACTATTATAGACGATTTGCCAAGCAACGCAACAGCAGAAAACAGATTTGATAAATTACACGAGTATGCCTGTAATCCTCAAAATTTTTGGCCTCAAGTAAGAAAGCGCATAGCCAACTTACCAAGCACTTTTAAAACCATTAATGATTCTGGAGATTTAGTGTGGTTAGATGATGTACAATTTATTTCAGATGATCCAGGAAAAAATGATGGAGAAAACGGACTAGGAGGTGGAGGACGTTCTACCACAGCATTAATAGATTTGGTTAAAAATGCACAAACCTCAATAGAGATTCAAACCCCTTATTTAATTACCACAACTTTAGCTCAAAATTTGTTTAAAGAAGCCACTGAGCGTGGTGTAAAAATTAGAATATTAACCAATAGTCTTGCATCTACAGATAATTTAGAAGCCTTTAGCAGTTACCAAACCGATAGAGAACGTTTATTAAAAACAGGTGTACGCATTTTTGAATTTAGACCAGATGCAGAAGAACGCCTTAGTATAATGACAGGAGAACTGCAAGAAACTCTAGAGCATAAACCCATTTTTGGTTTGCATGCTAAATCTATGGTTATAGATAATAAAATTACTGTCGTTGGTACGTTTAATATAGACCCAAGGAGTGCCAATTTAAATACCGAATGTGTAGTGATTGTAAATTCTACCCAAATCTCAGAACGTGTATTAAAAGGTATGGAAATAGAGTTTAAACCAGAAAATTCATGGGAAACCACTTTAGATTTTAACCCAGACGCAGAGGTAGATAATTACAAGCGCTTAAAAACATGGACACGCAAAATTTTGCCTAAATCTATTTTATAGGTTACTAAATAGTATAAATTAAAAAATACGTAGTTCTACGTATAGGTTTTTGTCTGCTTAATTCTTAGTTTTATAAACTGTTATATTAGAGTAATAATAGTTCATATCCCTCAAATAAATTGCGATATCAATTGTAATTGATTTGATATAACAAGTTGTACAGAATTTAACAAACAATATGAAAAACGTCAAGTCCAGAACACTTATTTTATTGTGTATTATTACCATAATTCTGTTAATCGGTTATTTTTTCTCGATTTATTTTTATTTCGAAACTTGGGGAGAAAGAGCCTCTTTTGGCGATATGTTTGGAGCTATTGGAACCTTATTCGCTGGACTTTCATTCGCAGGAATAATTTACACTATAAATATTCAAAGAGAAGAAATTAAATATGAACAATTTCTGTATGATAACAAGGAAAAAGAACACAACAAACAAAACTTTGAAAACAAATTTTTTCTACTTTACAATGATTTAATTAGGTCAATTGATAGGCTTGAAATTGAATATAATAAGACTTCATTTAAAAATCACATGTTTTTTAAGGGAGCTTATTTTACAATTTTAAATATGCCAGGAATAGATTGGAAATCTAATCAAGATATGGAATTACATTTTCAGCAAGTAAAAAGTATATATAACAGCTTTTTACATAAATATCAGAATGAGTACTCTGTCTTTACTAGTAAATTATTTTTCTTATTACAATTTTTGGACAAAGAGAAATCAATTGATTTAAACGAGAAACTATTTTATTCAGGTATTATAAATACTGAATTGAATTCTTATACTATGGTCTTATTAATTTATCATGCATTTTACAAAAAGCAGACAAAACAAAATTGGTTTACATTATTGAAAAAATTTAGAATTCTTGAAAACATGAACGAAGGTCACTTATTGAATAAGGATTTAG
>TARA_R110002111_G_scaffold161943_1_pt1 | contig 11946 bp, 12 predicted proteins | sample TARA_R110002111 | Tara Oceans TARA_R110002111 (sample SAMEA4397363) | marine metagenome | biome: Polar Biome; feature: [ZZZ] marine water layer (ENVO:01000295); material: water (ENVO:00002006), including particulate matter (ENVO:01000060) such as... | depth 199 m | reverse complement strand
AAAACAAGATCAGCCGCACGGCGTTAGCCGCGGTTAAAACCGACCTGAGTCAGGTTGCGGTACTGCGAATCACATTCAAAACCAATAAATAAACCCTACCTAACGCCGTGCCGCTCAGTTGATTTGTGAGTGATATGAGAACCATCTCGGTTGCAAACCCGCTCCGAGGGCCGCAAAATGGAGATGAGCCTGCCTGATGAATGGGGCAAGCGACTGAGTTACCTGATTACAAACTTTGGAGACATCATCAATGCGCTACAAAATTATGGCTGCCCTTTGTGTCTGGTTATTTCTGTTCAACGCGAGTCTGGTTTCTCAGGCTGCTGAACCGCATGAGGATCGCTGTGTGATCCTGGTGAGCGTGGATGGGCTGGCGAATTTTTATCTGGATGATCCACTGGCGGACATGCCGACCTTGAGAAAACTGGCAAAGGATGGTGCCCGTGCAAACGGAGGCATGATCTGCTCGTTCCCGACTGTGACCTGGCCGAATCATACAACGCTGGTCACCGGCACGACGCCCGCGAAACACGGCGTCATCGGCAATAACTATCTGGACCGCAAAAGTGCCGCATCGGTGGCGTTCATACCTGATCCGCTGTTTGACAAGGATCAGATCGTCAAAGTGCCGACCATCTATGATGCCGCTCACAATGCGGGACTGGTCACTGCGGGAATTGTCTGGCCGGCGACGCGCAACGCCCGCACGCTCGACTGGACCGTGCCCGACATGTTTGGCAAAGAAGCCTGGCCGAAGTATGGCACGCCTGTCTGGCTGGATGAACTGCGAAAAGCCGGTCTGCCCGTTGACCTGCATGGCTCATGGACGGGTGAAAAAGGAGGCGGCGTGAAACGGGACTGGCTATATACACGCATGACACGACACCTGTTCCAGAACCATCCGCCGAATCTGCTGATGATTCACCTCGTCGAAGTCGATCATGTGGAACACCAGTTCGGCCCCAAGACGCCCGAAGCCTACTGGGCCGTCAGTTATGCCGATGACCGGCTAAGAGACATCGTCGAAGCGATCGAACTCTCTCCGCACCGCGATAAAACAACACTCGTCGTTGCCAGCGATCACGGTTTTTTCCCGATTTCAAAAGACATCCAGCCGAACGTACTGCTCAAGCAGGAAGGGCTGTTGTCCAAAGAGAAAAAGCAAGTCTATTGCCTGTCGCAAGGGGGCGCCTGCATGGTTTATATTCTGGATGATGCCAATCGTGAAGCGACGATCAAAAATCTGAAGCAGAAGTTCGCAGCGATTGAAGGCGTGCAGTCTGTACTCGATGCGGCTGAGTACACCAAACTCGGCCAGCCAACTCCCGAAGAAAATTCCCATGCGCCGGACCTGTGGCTCGCAGCAAAATCCGGTTACTCGTTCACGAACAGCGAATCAGGCGACGATCTGGTGACCCCGCGTAAGACACCCGGCGGAACGCACGGTTATCTTCCCGATCAGCCGGACATGCTCGGTTCACTGGTCATCTCCGGGCATGGCATTAAGCCGGGAACAAACCTCGGCAAGATTCAGATCCTCGACGTGGCACCGACCATCGCGCGTCTACTGGGCGTCGAACTCCCCAGCGCCGAAGGCAAACCGCTGACGCCGGCTCTGCAGGAAGACTAAAAGACGAATACGTTACGTTCCGAAAACCTTCGCTTTGGCGGTCATGCGGTAGGTGCAAACGGATCCGTCTGAGTGCGGGACAACCAGATGTCGCCCGTCGGCCATGATATCGAGGCCACGGGCCGCCGCTGGCAGTTTCAGCGTGTGGAAGAATTCTTTCTCGCCCGGCTTGCGGAACCAGAGTTCGCCTTTGCCGGTGCGATCAGCGCCCGCGCCGATCAGGAAACCATCGGGATGATACCGCACGCCCCAGGCGATGCCCTGAAACGCTTTATCTGGTTTGAGCTGTGCTGTTTCCTTGCCGGTTTTCCAGTCGAAAAGCATGATAATCGGGTCCTGAATGCCGGCAAACGAGTTGACCACATTCGTAATTCCCGCGCTCGCCAGTTCGCTGCCATCCGGGCTGAATTGCAGGTCGCGTGCGCCGCCCATGTCGGCGGCAAACTTTTTGTCGTAACCGGTCATCAGGCTGGCATGAATGCCGCGCGCCTGCTTGCCGGTTTGCAGATCCCAGATTTTGATGAAACCCATCAGGTCCTGTGAAACCAGTTGTTCGCCGTCGGGATGAAAGTCAACCGCGTACACGTGGCGTTCGTGACCCGAGAACGTTTGCAGCAGTTTGCCGTCTGCGATATTCCAGACCTTCACCAGCAGATCGTTGCCGCAGGTCGCCAGTTTTGTCTGATCGGGAGAAAGACGCACCCAGCGCGCCGACCCTTTGTGAGCGGCGATGGTCATCGTCGGTTTCGGTGCAGCGTCGGTCATATTCCAGACCTTGATATCGCCACCCCAGCAGGCGGAGTAGAGCGTGCTGCCATCTTTGGAGAAATCAAACGAGCGCACCCAGCTTGGGTGGCCTTTGAGCGTGCGTTGAGCCGAGGTCTGCAGATTCCACACTTGAATGTCCAGATCCTGCGCACCGGCGACAACGTAGCGACCCGTCGGATCGACGCGGCAGGACGTCAGCGGGACACTGTGTTTGAACTGCGCCACCTGATGCGTTTGGGCGGGTTCAATCAGCGTCGATTCAACGAGCGGTTTCTGCGCGACGATCGCGGCTGAGGTGTCGGGTTGCTTGACGTTCATGCCAACAACTCCTTAATGGGTTGTGCGGTGGGATCGCCGATGGGAATCGAGCGACCGGCGATGTCGTGATCATTGGTGGAATCGATGCCGAGTGCCTGGAGATAAGTGTGGAACAGATGGCCGGCGTCCACTTCGCGTTCGGCGACGGCAGTCCCTTTGTCATTCGTTTTTCCGATGATGGCCCCCGGTTGAATTCCGCAGCCTCCTAATGCGATTGACCAGGCGGTGCCCCAGTGATCGCGACCGTAGCGAACGTTAATTTTCGGAGTGCGGCCGAATTCCGAATACACCATCACCAGCGTGCTTTCCAACAGGCCGCGTTCGTGTAAATCGCTGAGCAGCATGGCAAACGTTTTATCAAATTCGCCCAGCTGTTCGAGATGGAAATTAAAATTCTCGGCATGCGAATCATAACCGTGATGAGTTACTTTGACACAGGTCGCATCGTTTTCGAGTAACGCGCGGGCCAGCAGACAGTTGCGACCGAAATCGTGTTTGCCGTAGCGTTCCAGATCTTTTCCGTCGGGTTCTTTCTCGAAGAATGACTTGCGGCCCATCAGCTTGGCGGCCTGTTCGAACGAAGCATCAAACGATTCGGTCAAAGACTTCGAGCGACCGCGGCGAAACTGTTGATTGAACTGCTGTCGCAACTGAATCCGGCGGGCATCGGTGGTTTGATCAAGGCCCTGCGGAACGGCTAAATTTTTCGGAGGTTTGACCCCTTCAAATTTCAACTGGCCGTGCTGCGCGCCGAGGAAGGCCGCCGTGCTGTCGTTAAGTCCGCGCGTGGAAATGTGAATGTAACCGGGCAGCTCGCTATTCGGAGGCGCGAGGTATTTCGAAGCGATCGAACCGACGTAAGGGAACTCGCCCGCCCGTCGGCCTTTCTCCATAAACAGGCGGCCCTGCTGATGGTCGTTGATTTTCAGGTTGATGCTGCGCACGATGGACAGCAGGTGCATATATTGCGCGGTGTAAGGCAGCAGTTCGGAGATGTGCATGCCGGGAACGGAGGTCGGGATGGCGCGAAACGGGCCGCCGAATTCGGTGCCCGGTTTCGGGTCCCACGATTCCAGCTGGCTGACGCCTCCCTGCAGATAAATCTGCAGCACGCGTTTGTGCTGCCCTTTGATTTTTTCCGCAGCGGCAAGTGAGCCGGGCAGACTTAAGCCGACCACGCCGCCGGCAGCGCCCGCTAAAAACTGGCGTCGCGCGACCCGGTGATCCGATTGGTGACAGCCTTGATTTCGTCGCATCGTTGTTCCTTCTGCCTGTGATAAGGAAGCAGGGGTGAGCTCAGTGTTAATGATTAAATCGGAATTCGTCGGACGAAAGCGCCGCCCAGACCAGTTGCTGTAAATCTTGATCGGTGTGTGCCTGCGGGGCTTTTAAAAACGCTGCGACCTGCTCTGTTTCTGCTTTGCCTGGTAAGCGGGAAAAAACGGACAGATAAAGTTCTTCTGCAATTTCAGGAGTGGTTTTGAGTTGCTTGAGACGGGCCGTCAGGTTGTTGCCGGAAGGGACCAGCCAGGATTGCACCAGCGGATCGTTTCGCAGGAAGAGTGCCTGATTGGCCGAGGCGTCGAACTGGGAAGACTGGGCGCCAACGGTGCCAAACGTTCTGACGAATGTGGTCACGTTGCGATTCAAGGCGGCGTGCAGGGCTTCTTCCTGCCATGCCGGATCTTCCGTTTGCTGCGATTCTTTTTTCTTTTTCGCGTCGTCTTTGATCTGTTTGGCTTTGAGGCCGGCGAGTGTGTTTGCCGTCAGTCCAGTGGCCTGCATCATGGACCAGGCCAGTTGCTCGGAAGACAATGGTTTCAGCAGGCCGACACCAAAGCTGTTTTCAGCAGCGGGTTCCGCACCGTCTGCCAGATGACTGCTGCGCTGATACGTTTTTGACAACGCCATTTCGCGGAGCATCAACTGCATGTCGTAGTCGTTTTGTTGTAACGACTCGGTTAACACGGCGAGCAGTTGGGGATTCGACGGGGGATTGTCGCTGTGCCACATATCGAGCGGTTCCACGAGGCCGCGGCCCATCATCAGTGCCCACAAACGGTTGACAATATTTTCCTGAAAGGCGACGTTCGACGGGTTCGTCATGGCATCCGCCAGTTGCAGCCGACGACTGTAAACGGGCACCGAACGCACATTTTTTGCCGGCTTCACTTTGTAGGGTTCTTTGGGCATTTCCGGGTCGGTAATTTCAGGCAGGTCGAGCATCCGCGGAGCCGTCTTACCTTCTTCTTTGGTAAATACCGATGTGAAGGAAACCAGCCCTTCCGCTTTTTCGCCGATGGTTGTTTTTTTCGTTTTCGGATTTTTGAAGAGATAACTGCGACTCAAAAACGCGTTTAAACCGTAATAGTGTCGTTGCAGATAATCATTGACGTTGGGATGGTCGTGACACTGGGCACACTGCAGGTCGCGTCCCAAAAACAGACGCCCCAGATCGCGGGTGACCTCTTCCGCTTTTAATTCACGGTCGAGCAGGAACTTCGCCGCGGGACGCGTTTTTTCGTCGGTGCCATCCGCGGTTAAGATTTCGGTGACCAGCACATCCCAGGGTTTGTTTTCCGAAAATGAATCGCGTAAATAGGTCTGCCATTCTGTGGCGGGAACATGCTTGTCTGGGCCGCGTTCCATCAGCATGGTGTCGAACACATATTGCATCCGCCGCGCGTGTTCCGGCGAGTCTAAAAGCCGGTCGACTAAATGCGTTCTTTTGTCAGCGGATTCATCGGCCAGAAACACACGCACTTCATCAGACGTCGGAATCGTTCCGGTTAAGTCGAGTGTGACGCGCCGCAAAAACGTGGCATCGTCGGCGAGTGTGCTGGCGGTTTTTTCGAACTGCTCATTTCCCACACCCACGGCAGAATCGATGCGTTCGTGCAGGGGAGTCGCGGCATCAGCAGGAAACGCCGACCCGACCACAAACAGAGCCGCGCAACAAAGCAGTTTTCGCATGAAACGTAAGTTCATATGATCACGCTATTTAGGTAGGATTAAGCAGGCAGGGGGCCAACCAGCGGTCAGCCATCAAATCAACGATCGTTATTGTATCGAAGAGGGTTTATAAAAGCAACATTTTCCCGTAAAACGGGCTCGTTCTTCCCCTGTTTTCCGTGGGAAGTTCGGTCTGTCACGGTTAGAGGCAGGGGATTGATCGAGACGAAAACTCTCTCGGGCGTTTCTCAAGCCGTTCTCAAACGAGGATACAGGCAAGACTGACCCTGACGTGCCGCGAATTATTTTGGTTCTTTCGCATGTGTGAGCCGCAGTTTGAGGACTTCTTTTTTCGCGCGCTGGATGCCGAACAGAGTGCCGATATCCCGGCGGTCCCAGGCGATGCCCTGCCCGGCGAGGGGCGCGGTCAGTGTTTCCACATGCTCCAGAGTTCCCTCCGCTTCCGGCACGCGCAACACATACAACTCGCCCCGATCATGACCCGTGGTATAGAGCAGACCGTTCGGGCCCCAGGCGCCGCCGGAATTGCTGTGGGGGAGAAAGCGTTTCAGGACGGAATCGGGAAACGTGAACGTCGCTTCCGGCTGCCACTGATCGTTGTACCGCACGAGCCGCGTTTTGCGGACGTTTTCCAGCGCGCCATAAAAGGCAAACGCAATCCACCATTTCCCCTGCCGACGATCAATCCAGTTGATGGCTCCTGTGGTGTCAGGAAATTTCAAGGTCTCTAAATGTTTCAGAGTTTTCGCCTCGAAAACTTCCACCGTGTTCTCCAGCGGAGCGGCGGGCCAGTTCGAGTGGGCACAATACAGTTTGCCGTCGATCACGGTGCCGCTGTTGAGGTGGCGAATGTGAGAGTCTTTCGGCCCCGTCCATTTGGCAAACTGTTTGCCATCCGACTTCTGATAACCGGCAATCTCCCGACTGGCAATCGCATAAAACGACGCCTCATCCACGGCAACCGCCTGATGCGCCTCGCGGGCCGCATACCGCTGTAACTCACGAAACCCGCGCGGCGAAGATTCGTCGGCTTGTGCCAGCGGAACACATACCAGAAAAACAGAATAGAACACAGCGATCCATAAAAAATCAAGCGTCTGGAGGGGACTCTGTTTTCGATTCATATCGATCTCTTGAATACAATGTTATGGTCTGGTTTTTGGAAGATTCATCATAACCCGGCTGCGATTCACTGCTTTGTTCGTCGGGGTTTGGCAAACGTTCCTCGCGTGCCAGTTTATTCTGCACGCAATATTTTTTCCATCTTCCGCCCTTTTGCCAATTCATCGACCAACTTATCCAGGTACCTGACCTGCTGCGTTAATGGATTCTCAATCTCTTCCACCCGATAGCCGCAAATCACACCTGTGATAAGGTGTGCGTTTGGGTTTAACCTGGCACGCTGAAAGAATTTTTCAAACGTCACTTTGTCGCTGATCTGTTTCTGCAGCGCCTTCTCGCTGAAGCCGGTCAGCCAGTTGATCACCTGATGCAATTCTGCTTTGGTCCGGCCTTTCTTTTCGACCTTTGCAACATAGTGTGGGTACACGGAAGCAAACGTCATTTTCGCAATCCGTTCATCGTGGTTGTTCGCGCGGTTCACCCTGCGATACTCCTGCTGCTCCAACAAACTACTGATACACAGAATTTAATGTCTGTCTCAATCTATCAGGAATTCTGTCTATGATCAATTATCAATTGCCACGATATCAGCTCACGTCGACAGGCAGAATTGTGCCTGGAAGACCGAACAGACTTACGTGATGTGGATCGAGAGATTCTGGAGTTTTCATCGTGAACGATTGACAAAAAGGTTTCAGCCAGCGAAACCCCGTCGTCGATTCTCACACAATCGTGCTCCAGATCGCGGGAAAGTCTTTCACGCTGCTGGAGACCAATGAAAATGAGCAGAGGTGGCATCAGACCCGCAAGAATTTGGCAGGAATCATCACAGAACTGTCCCACGCTCTCAACATCCCCTGGACCGAATCCCACGCCCCGAACCCGAACCCGTCTCGCTCATCCTCGTAACAGGCGTCGTTGCGGATGTTTTCGTTGATGGTGGGCTGGATTCCGAGGTTGATCGAAAAGGGGGACTTGAATTCGGGGGTCTGACTCCCTTTTTATTTTTCTAAGTTATAAGACTGCCCACGGTCCAAGTTCGTGTCTTTGTGCCACATCGTCGTTGAACACAATCAGAACATCGTCTGACATGCCGAAGAGTCTACCAGAATCGTTGAGGAACTGCGCAGCCGATAAATATATGCTGCGATTGTTATCGAACGTCAATCGTATGTCTTGTGGAAAGTAAGTGCGATTGGCATCTGGTGCCATGCTGTCGGCTGCCCATGACCAATAGCTTTCGACACTCTCGATTCTGCGCCGAAGAAATGGTGTCCATTCCGGATCATTCGTCACGTCGTATGAGAGGCCCGGTAGAACGTCAGCAGACGGAGTATCAACGAACACGCCAAGCCCATATTGAAAGAATGTGCCATCCCATGTGATGCACGAAGATCGTCCGTTTGCATCAATCAGCTCGACTCCAAAGTCCAGAAAATGGCCGGTCTCGGGATGGTCACGGAAGTACGGGCGGCCATCCTGGTAGTCGAGTTCGAAGTAGACGACACGCTCAATGGTGAAGCCAACCAATCGGTTCAGATTTGCGTCAAACTCGGCTCGTGTTTTCATGCTCGCTCTTTGTCGCATAACGTCTAAAATCACCGGGTTGCGGCCAGCGACATGGATCTCTGCATCAGACAGGCCCGCAGTTCCGGTGTATTTTCTTATTACCCGCTTTGCTTTATTTGAGATTGAACTCATCCGCTAGATCGTCATAGCAATAGTAAATGACCTCAGTGCTGAAAGGCAGGTCTTTCGATATCCTACGAACAGTATCAACCGTCCGTTCTATTCCCTCCTGAATGTCACGGCCATAAACGATAATGAAGATCACCCGGAAACGACTTTTCCTTGCGTCTGGCAATCGATCGTAGAACTGTTTTAGACGTTCAATCTTGTGTCGCCATAAAATTGCTGGTGATCTTTTGCGGTTGTACGACACCTCGATAATGAAGTCGTGTGCTTCGGTTTCTGCCGCACCATCAAATCCGGGATCAGATGTGCCACGTTCTCGGACTCCACGCCGAACAATTAAAGAACGCTCCTTTGCAATCTTTGCAATAGCAAGTTCTTCGGCAAGCAAATACTTAGCGCGATAGTCGCGTTGCATGATGTCGAGGGCGGAAATGGTATCATCACTTTCGGTAGATTCTATGGAATTGTTTACCACGCTTTCGCCCGCTTCCTTTTCAAGTGAGGCGAGTCGCTCTGAGGCGGATTGCGAGTCAAGTAGATCGAGGAACGAGGTATCTTCTTTGAAATCGGACGGGGCATAAAGGACGTGGTGTTTGTGATACAACACGTAGAAGAAAACGCCGACTAACCCGATAGGAAAGAGCATCAAGAACCAAACGTAAATGTATTGAGTAATCGGTTCGAGTAATGGGAGAACTATCGTGCCACCAACTTCCGCAAGCGCTGCGAAGATAGCGATGATCGTCAAAGGATTCTTTACGTGGCCGACTTTCTCAATCAACGCGTGGTGCTCTTATTGCGGGATACCTATTGATAGACAGATTTTGTTCCTGACTAAATCTATCAGCATTTCTTCCTGTTATCAATTGACACATACTGAAAATTCGCTCACCAAACTAAAGCTGCGATCTGGTCAAAATTGGCGGCCTGTCGCGATGCGGAATCAGTTCGGAGATCAGCCAGTCACTATGGCAGTCTACATTGCTCTTACCCGGGCGACTCGTCCGGGAAACTAAAAATGAAACCACCGAGTTTTCAAAGAAAAACTAACCAGATTAAAAATGGAAACTTTGGGGTTGACACCAAAAGTAGATTTAAACTAGAGTACGGTAGACCGAAAACCAGTGACGAATGCCTGTGCGATATTCAACAAATGAATTCGCAGTCACTGAATGTTTTCGGATGATGGGTATACGGTAATCAATTTCCCCGCATTTTTTGGAAGGAGACCAACAATGATGCAAACTGAAGTGCCTACGTATGGTAGTGAACTCAGGAGGATTCGAATTGAGCGCAGGTACTCATTAAAAGATCTGGCAGGCGTACTTGGGGTGACCAGCGCCTATATCTCTAGCATTGAAAGAGGGGTGAAAAACCCTTTGCCAAGCGACGCCACTTTCAAACTTCTTAAATTCATGAAGAGGGAAGGAGAACTCTCGCATTTGATGGAATTGGAAGCTCATCATCAACAGAACGTCGAGATTACTCTTGAGCACAAAAAAAAGGAAGTCGTAGATACACTAGTGCTTTTGCGAAACAAAGACCATGAGGGTGCAATCACTTATGAAGACTGGTTGAAAATTCGGGAAATACTTGAAGGAGTCCCTAATGACACAAATATTGAAAGTAAGAGGCCTAAGCGGCTCTGACATCGAACGGATTTCGATAAAAGATCTCGAAATATTTGATCCGGAATGTTTAGAGGTGCCTAAATCACTTTGTGTTTGGCAAACCTACGACATGTTGGATCACTTTGGCATTGAAACAATGGTTGTTGAAGACCTTAGTGCCGAAGGAATGTGTTTCGTGAACAAGGGCGTGGTTACTATTGCTCTTAATAATGATACATATGACGGTTGCTGCGATGACAATCCAAGAGACCGTTTTACGGTATCTCATGAGATCTGCCACGCCCTTCACCATGGTAAGTATCTTCTTGATGGCTGTGAATTTACCTCAGCGTTTTACAGACATAGCGAGGTGAAGCCCTATGAGGACCCCGAATGGCAGGCTCATAGATATGCTTCTGCACTATTGATGCCCGCGAAAATGGTTTGCAAAGTTTTGGACAATCCCGATTCAATGTTTGCGCCGGAAATACTTATGGAAAAGTTCGAGGTTTCATACACAGCTGCGACCAAGAGAATACAAAACCTAAAGAAAATGAGAATTCTTTAAAATCAGAAGGGAGTCTGTTATTCCGATGCACAATCATGGACATCGAGAGTCCGCGAAAAAAAATGAGTTGGACGTCTAACCTGGCAGTTGCGTCCAACTCATAACTCGATTGTAACTACCCGAACTTCAAGGCTGAGCAGTTATACCTTTGGGTATAATACGCATTGGCCTTACATTTTTCAACATCAAATTAAGGTCAATCAAATGAGCATTAATAAGAAGAAAAGCTCTAAGTCCAGCAATATCCTCTGGATAACAAAGGATAAAGTTTGGCATAAGCATGCTAAACGCTTCATTACCAGAAAGGATGGGAAACCTTTTCGGTTCCCGATCTTCAAGAAGCGGTAAGCCTTAAGCCACTGTATGCCCACCTCGCCCTCTGCGGGGTGGGCTACCAGGCTCGATGATGTCTCACCGTGTTTGAGACACTTTCCAATATTCAAAAAAATCCTACGAAAGGACGCATTCATTATGATGCATCCACATAAATTAGATACTGTTTTCAATGACGTTGAAAATCTTAGTTCTGAATTCACCGACAGCCCTGCTGTTCAGGCTGCCTTTAGTGCTGCTCAGACGGCCTACCAAGAGCGCAATGGCAACTCTTCACCTGGTCCCGCTCCGGAGCAAGCTGCTCTCTCAGCATTTCTTGACTGTTTAGATTTGCAACGTAAGTAAAATAATTTCGACGTTGACTGGATAATATTTACCAGTCAACGTCTTTCAAGGAAATGAATATATGAAACGAAATATGGAACTAATCAAGGCTATCCTCTTCGAATTGGAAGAAGACAGTTTGTCGTTTACGAGCGAACCTCTCCAGGAGTGGAATGCAGAGGAAGTCGCTTATCACAGAGGATTAATCTTGAATGCAGATCTTGCTGAAGGCAATGACCTTTCCACTCTTGGTGATGAGGATTACTCATTATCACGATTGACCAGTAAGGGTCACGACTTCGTAGATGCCGCGAGGAATCAGTCAGTCTGGGCATCCGCCAAAAGCAAGGTGCTGAAAGTAGGTGGTTCTGTTTCCTTGTCTGTATTTCAGGAGCTACTCAAACAATCTCTTTTGCAAGAGTTGGGCCTCTGAAACTCTTTCACTGAATTCAAATTAACAAACGAAGCATACCTCTGCGTTCCTCAGCGCAATTATGGGCGTTCATCGAGCGGAGCGTGTTCGTCGCATTTTTTGCAGTTGAGTGGGTGGTGACCCAATCGCGGACCATCATAGGGGGATCGTGGCGGACGTGCTGGTTATGGCC
>TARA_R110002111_G_scaffold166668_1_pt1 | contig 11953 bp, 13 predicted proteins | sample TARA_R110002111 | Tara Oceans TARA_R110002111 (sample SAMEA4397363) | marine metagenome | biome: Polar Biome; feature: [ZZZ] marine water layer (ENVO:01000295); material: water (ENVO:00002006), including particulate matter (ENVO:01000060) such as... | depth 199 m | reverse complement strand
CTCTCCTAACACCTTTCATTACAGAAATAAAATGGAATATGGCTTTTCTGCCATTGGTTATAACCATGAATTAAAAACTGATGTAGATGAATTCACTTTAGGATTTAAAAAACGTGGTACTTGGTGGTGTGGTGATAACTTAAACAAAGATTCTGGTTTATTTGATGCCGAATTTGAAAACCAATTAAAAGACATTAGAACCTATTGTATTGAAACAGGTTTAGATCCTTGGCACGCACCAAAAAGAGAAGGGTTCTTTAGATATTTTGTAGTAAGAAAATCTTATAAAACGAATCAACTATTGTTCAATTTAGTCACTACATCTTATGATTTACCAAAATTTGATTTAGACAAATTTGCTAATTACTTAGTTGAATTATTTGGTGATCGCGTTGCTGGTTTATTACATACCATTAATGATGAAGTTGGTGACAGAACAATTGCCACAACCGGAAGTATTTCTCTAGTTTATGGCGATGATAAAATAGTAGAAGAGTTATTAGATTTAAATTTTGAAATTAGCATGAAAAGCTTTTTTCAAACCAATCCAAAGTGTGCTGAAAAACTATACACAAAAGTGGTTGATTATGCTTTAGAAAACAAAGAAGCTATTGATAATACAGTGGTTTTAGATTTATTCTGTGGAACAGGGACTATTGGACAAATCATAGCAAACAAAGCCGAAAACACTAAAATTGTTGGTGTAGATATTGTTGCTGCTGCTATTGAAGATGCAAAGGAAAATGCGAAGCGTAATAATATTGAAGGTCTAAAATTCTATGCAGCAGATGTTGGTAAATTCTTAACCGAACACCCAGAATACACCAACAAAATAAGAACCATTATCTTAGATCCTGCTAGAGCTGGTATTGCGCCAAAAACTCTTAAAAAAATAATAAACCTAAATGCAGAACGTTTGGTTTATGTATCTTGTAATCCGGCAACACAGGCTAGAGATACGGAACAATTAATGGAATCTGGTTATATCATTAAAAAACTAAGTTTAGTTGATCAATTTCCGCATACTGCACATATTGAAACGGTTGTTTTATTTGAAAAAAAGTAAATGAAAAACATAAAATTCTTAGTCCTATTTATTGCTATTGCACTTATTAATTGCGAACGTGATGATATTTGTCCTGAAAGCACGCAAACAACACCTAGACTAATTGTTGAATTCTACGATGCTACTGATACTGAAGAATTATTAAATGTCTCTAGAATTACTGTTTATGGTGAAGGGTTATTAGAAGAAGATGACGATGGTAATCCTATTGAACCCATTGTATCTTCTGATGTAACATTACTCTTTAATGAAAATGCGAATTCAGTAGAATTACCGCTTATTATAGGACAGGAAGGTGTACTGCAACCACCAATAACGGTACGTTTTGTGCTAGAAGAAGAAACCAATTTAAGAATTGAAGATGATGACCCTTTAACAAATTCTAATAAAGACATCATTGAAATTTCTTATAACACCGAGTTTGTGTACGTTTCTAGAGCGTGCGGTTACAAAAGTAATTTTAATAGTATTGGTGTTTCTAGAGTAACAGATGATGATAATTGGATTACCAATATTGAAATTGAAGAAACCACACAAGCAAGTATAGAAAATGAAAACACAACACATGTACGTATCTACCATAACTAGAAGCGTAATTCTATTGCTGTTGTTTTCTACAATAGCTTTTGCGCAAGAAGAGAAAAAAACAGTCAATGATACTTTAGTTTATAAACAAAAGTATGGCCTTAGGGTTGGTGCAGATATAAGTAAGCTAGCACGCACGTTTTTTGACGATAATTATACTGGTTTTGAAATTATGGGAGATTATCGTCTTACCAAACGTATCTTTATTGCTGGTGAAATTGGTAATGAAGAACGCACACTTGAATACGAATATATAGACAACACCACAAAAGGAAGTTATTTTAAAGGAGGCGTTGATATTAATTTCTATAAAAATTGGCTCGATATGGAAAACTTGATTTATACAGGTTTTCGTGTTGGAGCTAGTACATTCAACCAAACACGAAATAGCTATACTATTTACGATGTTAATAACCAATATTGGGATGAACCATATTCGGTTGAGGAAAGCCAAGATTTTGATGGCTTAACAGCACTTTGGGCAGAACTCCAAGTAGGATTAAAAGCAGAACTTTTCAATAACTTTTTTGCAGGTATTAACGTGCAACTTAAATTTTTAATTTCTGAAAAAGAACCTAACAATTACGAAAACCTTTATATACCTGGTTATAACAGAACTTACGACAGTAGTAAATTTGGTAGTGGTTTTGGTTTTAATTTATCTTACTTAGTTCCTATTTTTAAGAAAGATAAAATTGTGATTCAAGAAAAGCAAGTTGAGGACTAATTTTTAAGTAAAAAACAACAACTTTACTGGTTCACCATTCAACAAAAATTGCTATCTTTTCTTTATCAAATTCTTTCTCATGGATAAAGATGATATTGCAGATTTAATTGATGCTAAACATTCTGAATTAATCAAATGGTTAGACAATCAGCCAAATGAATTATGGACATTAGGCCCTGAAGGTAAATGGACTACAGGACAACAAACCTTGCATTTATTGCAAAGCATTATCCCACTTAACAATGCGTTAAGCATGCCTAAATATTTACTTCGGTTTAAATATGGAAAGGCTAATAGACCCATTAGAGCATATGATGCTATTGTAAAACGCTATCATGAACGTTTGTTAGATGCTAAAGGAACAACATTTAAAGGGTCTCAAAACATGAAAATTCCAACACTTGCAGACAAACAATATCTTTTAAACAGACTGCAAACGGAAGAAAAAAAATTACAATATAAAACAAGACGCATAAGCGACAAGAATTTAGATACTGTAATACTTCCTCATCCTTTAATGGGTAAGATGCCTGTACGTGAAATTATAATGTGGACTGCGTATCATGTGGAACATCATACTGAAATATTGAAAGCGAACTATTCTAATCTACGCTATTAAATAGTTTTTAAATAGTTTTTAAATAAGCTAGAACATTTGTTTCAATCCTACTTTGTATATCTGAAACATCTGCCTTTATAAACGTATCTCCAGTAATATTTTCATACAATTCTATATAGCGTTCGCTTACAGTTTCAATATAATCGTCACTCATTACAGGAACAGTTTGTCCTTCTAAGCCTTGAAAATCGTTAGCGATTAACCATTGTCTTACAAATTCTTTAGACAATTGCTTCTGTGCTTCACCTTTATCTTGACGTTCTTGATAACCATCTGCATAGAAATAACGTGAAGAATCTGGTGTATGAATTTCATCTATCAATACTATTTTTCCGTCTTTAGTTTTACCAAATTCATATTTAGTATCTACTAAAATTAATCCACGATCTGCAGCAATCTCTGTTCCGCGTTGAAATAATTTTCTCGTATAATCTTCAAGAACTATATAATCGTCTTCTGAAACAATACCTCTTTTCAGAATGTCTTCTCTAGAAATATCCTCATCATGGTCTCCCATTTCAGCCTTAGTTGCTGGTGTTATAATTGGATTAGGAAACTTATCGTTTTCTTTCATGCCTTCTGGCATTGCAACTCCACAAAGCATGCGTTTACCTAATTTATATTCGCGTGCTGCATGACCAGACATGTAACCACGAATAACCATTTCAACCTTAAATGGCTCACACAAATGACCAACTGCCACATTAGGATCTGGTGTAGCCACTAACCAATTAGGCACCAAATCTTCAGTCTCCTTCATCATTTTAGTCGCAATCTGATTTAAAATTTGACCTTTATATGGAATCCCTTTTGGCATCACTACATCAAATGCACTTAAACGATCTGTAGCAACCATAACCAATTGCTCATCATTAATGTTATAGACTTCTCTTACTTTTCCTTTATAAACACTTTTCTGATTTGGAAAATTGAAATTGGTATCTACTATAGTGCTCATTTAATTATCGTTTAATTGTGAACTACAAATGTAATTTCTTTACTTGGGCCAAACAATAAACTCAATAAAAAAAGGAGAAATAAACTTTCTCCTCTTTAATTCAATTGTTATAGTTTTCTATTATTTAAACCTTATATTATAGGTTGCACCAACACCTACAGATTGTATATCTATATCGTTCTCCGCAAACGTGTTTTGATAATAAGCGTAAATGTTCCAATCACGATTATGGTAACCTATCTGTGGATTAACATAAAGTCCACCTTCGTTGTCATCTACTCCAGTTAAAAAACCATAACCTAAATCAGTGCCGAAGAAAAGGCCACTTGGTGTAAAATAATAACGAATAAATCCTGCTAGTGGAACAATACCAAAATCATCATTGTCATCTTTCCCAAAATAATTGGTGTAACCAGAAGCTAAACCTATTCCTAAATTAGGATTGAACAAATATTGTCCTCTCAAATCCACACCTAAAGCAAATGATGACGCATCATCTGCATCACCGACTGGTATGCCTGCTGTTAAGCCTGCTTTAAGCCAAGAATTGTCTGCATTAAAGTCTATGTCTTCTTCTTGTGCAAATAATGGACTAAATCCTAATGATATTCCGATAATTAAAAGTACTTTTTTCATGTTGTTGTAAGTTTTATATTATATCGGCAAATTTATACAGACATGCAGCTTCACATTTTATATGATTTCACTTTAATCTTATATAATTACAAATCAAAAACACATAAAAACCTAAGGGACAACAAGTTAAGTACTATTCTCTATTTTCAATACTTTTATAAGCAGCAATCACTTTCTTCACTAACTTATGACGAATCACATCTTTATCATCTAAATAAATCATGCCAATACCTTCCACATTTTGTAATACTAATAGTGCTTCTTTTAATCCAGAAATGGTTCGACGTGGCAAATCTACTTGACCAGGATCACCTGTTAATAAGAACTTAGCATTCTTACCCATTCTGGTCAAAAACATTTTCATTTGGGCATGCGTTGTATTTTGTCCTTCATCTAAAATTACAAAGGCATTATCTAAAGTTCGGCCACGCATAAAAGCTAAAGGTGCAATTTGTATCACTCCTTTTTCAACGTAGCTTTCTAGTTTTTCTGCAGGAATCATATCACGCAAAGCATCGTATAACGGTTGCATGTATGGATCTAATTTTTCCTTTAAGTCACCAGGTAAAAACCCTAGATTTTCCCCAGCTTCAACCGCAGGACGAGTTAAAATAATACGTTTAACTTCTCTATTCTTTAAAGCTCTAACTGCCAGTGCAACTCCTGTATAAGTTTTACCAGTTCCTGCTGGCCCAATAGCGAAAACCATGTCATTTTTTCGCATACTTTCTACCAACTTACGTTGATTTGCTGTTTGGGCTTTAATGAGTTTACCTCCTACACCATGTACTAAAACTTCATCGCTTTTTGCAGATGTTGAATAATCGTCGCTGCTTTGACTAGTTAATACGCGCTCAATCACATTTTCATCAAGCTTATTATACTTTGCAAAATGCTTCATCAACATGGTCATTCTGCGATCAAACTCTTCGAGCAAATCTTCGTCACCATAGGCCTTCAATTTATTGCCTCTAGCGACTATTTTAAGTTTAGGAAAATACTTTTTTAGAAGTTCAATATTAGCATTTTGCGCTCCGAAGAATTCTTTTGGAGATATTTCTTCGAGTTCTAGGATAAGTTCATTCAAAAGCGAGCTACATTTAGTGTGTTAATCTGTTTTCTTTTATTAATTTTGTAATTCTTTGTTTACACACAAAGCTAGTAATTTTACAACCACAAATCATAAAAAAATATCAACAATCAATCCATGGCGATAATCACTTTAACGACTGATTTTGGAGAAAAAGACCACTTTGCGGGAGCCATAAAAGGAGCTATTTATAGCGAACTTGAGGATGTTAAAATTGTAGATATCTCACATTATGTATCTCCTTTTAATATCTCTGAAGCGGCTTACATTATTCAAAATGCATACAGCAGTTTCCCAAAAGGATCTATTCACTTAATAGGAATAGACTCAGAGTTAAGCGCTGAAAATAAGCATATTGCAGTAAAACTAGACGACCATTACTTTATATGTGCTAACAACGGCATTATGAGTATGATTTGCACTGAAATTGTACCAGAGAAAATTGTTGAAATAAATATCCATGATAAAGTTGAAACCAATTTTCCTGTTTTAGACATTTTTGTAAAAGTGGCTTGCCATATTGCAAGAGGAGGTACATTAGATGTCGTTGGAAAAGTTATTAACACTATAAAGCCAATCAAAAATTTAAATCCTTTTGTTAATGACGAGCAAAATCAAATTATTGGCACTATCATTTATATTGATAATTATGGCAATGTAGTCACAAATATTAAACGTAAATTTTTTGAATCTTTTCAAAAAGGTAGAGCATATGAAGTTTTTGCTAGAAACCATAAGTTTAAAATAATATTTAATAAATATAGCGACATCTTAAATTACGATGATGACGAAACGTCTAAACGTAATCTTGAAGGTAAAGGTATGGTTGTATTTAATTCCTCTGGTTATATAGAAATTGCCGTTTATAAAAGTAATAACAGTACGGTTGGTAGCGCTTCTACTTTAATGGGATTAAAAACAATGGATACGGTAACCATTAACTTTTTAAATCCATAAGCTTTTGTTAGTAAGAATTGTAAAAATGAGTTTCGAACCGTCAAAAATTGAAGAATTCTTGGCTAATTTTGAAACTGTTAAAGAAAAGATTCGCAATTTTGAGGGTTGTCAATTTTTAGAGCTTTATCGTGATCAGAATAATACAAACATTTTTTTTACTTATAGTTATTGGAGTTCTGAAGACGATTTAAACAACTACAGACATTCTGAATTGTTTAAAGGCGTTTGGGCAAAAACGAAACCAATGTTTAATGGAAAGCCTGAAGCTTGGAGTGTAGATAAATTGGCGAGTTTAGAATAAAAAACAATAAAAGCCTTGCAATCTCTATAATTAATAAGAACACAAGACAAAAAACTGAATACTAATTTATGTTAGCAATATTAAAAAAAGAAATAAATACCTTCTTCGCCTCACCAATTGGATACTTGGTTATTGGAGTGTTTTTGTTACTCAATGGCTTATTTTTATGGGTATTTAAAGGTGAATTTAATATTTTAGATAATGGACTAGCCAGCTTATCGTCATTTTTTCTATTGGCTCCTTGGATTCTTATTTTTTTGGTTCCGGCTGTAACCATGCGCAGTTTTAGCGATGAAAAAAAGCAAGGCACCTTAGAATTGTTAGTCACAAAGCCTATTTCTCATTTTCAAATTGTATTAGGAAAATATTTTGGTGCATTTGCTCTTATTTTAATGGCTCTAATACCAACGTTATTATACGTATACACGGTTTCACAATTAGGAAACCCTGAAGGTAATCTCGATTTAGGCAGTACCATTGGCTCATATTTTGGATTGCTATTTTTAATTGGTGCCTATACTGCCATTGGAGTGTTTGCTTCTACCCTTTCAGACAATCAGATTGTGGCATTTATTATTGCTGTTTTTATCTGTTTCTTTTTTTATTTTGGATTTGAAGGTTTATCTAATTATAACGTTTTTAATAACCTCATTTATATGGAAAACTTAGGTATGTCGGCACATTATAACAGTATGAGTCGTGGAGTTATTGACACTAGAGATTTAGTCTATTTTATTAGTATTGCCTTAGCTTTCTTACTATTTACAAAACTTAGAATCCAAAAACAGTAGAATGATTTTTACACCATTATTAATTGTATTCTTATGCGTAGTATTTGTACTGTTGTTTTTATTTTTAAACACAGTAGATAAACGCAAATGGTTAACTGCACTCATCAGTTTAGTGCTTACACCTTTTGTGTTTTTCTTTTTATTTTATCCTTTTCTAAATATTGTTAGCAGTTACCATCATCAAAAATATTTTGATAATAACGCTTGGATAGAAAAACCTGAATTGCGCTACGAAATGATTGATAATACCATGGAATCTGATACGTTAATTGGTGCTTCAAAAGAAAAAATAGTAATGCTTTTAGGTAATGCTGAATGGCTTTCTTGGGATGACGCAAAAAAAGCGTATGATACTAACAAATGGAATTATGGACTTGGCATAGAACCAGGAGCATTTAATGATAAAAAGGAATGTTTAGAAATTACTTTTCAAGATGAAAAAGTAATAGCTTTAAAAACCTATCAAGAAGAAATAACCTTCGATAATGAAAAAGAATAAATTTATACTATATATAGTTGCTGTTGTTGTTGGAGTAATCATTGTCAATGCAATTTCGGGTTCAGTATATCAACGCTTCGACCTTACAAAAGATCATCGTTATACACTTTCTGATGCTACAAAGTCATTAATTAGTGACTTAGATTCTCCTTTGATTATTGATGTGTTTTTAGAAGGTGATTTTCCTTCAGAATTCAGATTACTTCAAACTGAAGTGAAACAAATGGTTGATGAATTTCAATTAGAATCTAACCAAATTTTCGTTAATTATATAGATCCCATAAAAGATGAAGCTACAAGACAACAATATATTGAAGAATTAACAAATGCTGGCTTAGAACCCTATATAAATACAGATAACAGCACCGGAAAAGTAACCCAAGATATTATTTTCCCATGGGCTTTTGGAAGCTACAAAGACCAAACCATTAAAATTCCGCTTTTAAAACGAAGCATTACACAAGGTTTACAAGAACAAATTAATAATTCAATCCAATCTTTAGAATATGCCTTTGCTGATGGGTTTAGTAAGCTCGTTAATGCTAAAGAAAAAAAGATTGCGATTTTAAAAGGTAATGGTCAATTAGATGATATTTATATTGCTGATTTTTTAAAAACAATTAAGCCTTATTATAATTTAGCGCAATTTACATTAGATAGTGTAGCAACCAACCCACAAGGCACCTTAAACAAATTATTAGATTACGATTTAATTGTTTCAGCAAAACCAAGTATCGCTTTTACGGAAAATGAAAAATTAGTTTTAGATCAATACACCATGAATGGAGGTAAAAGTCTATGGCTTACTGAATCTGTGGTTATGGACAAAGATAGTTTGTACAATGCTGCTGGTACAGGCGTTTCTATTATGCGGGATTTACAACTAAATGATTTTTTCTTTAAATATGGAGTGCGCGTAAATCCGACCTTGGTAAAAGACTTAATCTCAGCTCCAATAATGTTAACAATTGGAGAAGGCAGTCAGGCACAAATGCAACCTTTGCAATGGCAATATTCTCCTTTAGCAGCTTCAAATCCAAATCATCCAATTACTAAAAATATAGATTTGGTAAAATTTGATTTTGCCAGTCCGATTGATACATTAAAAAATAGCATTAAAAAATCTATATTATTACAAAGTTCACCAAAATCTAAAACCGAAGGCGCACCAACTACAATTTCTTTAGATAATGTAATGAATGCTCCAAATGAAGCGAGTTTTAATTCAGGTCCACAGAATTTAGCTGTTTTGTTAGAAGGTGAGTTTTCTTCAGTTTATAACCAACGAGTTTTACCTTTTAAGGTGAACGATTTTAGATCTAAAAGTATTGCTACAAAAATGGTGGTGATTTCTGATGGAGACGTCATAAAAAACGAAGTGAGAAGAAATAAACCTCAAGAACTTGGCATTGACCATCGCGGATTTAAATATGGCAACAAAGAATTTCTACTTAATACGATTAATTATCTTTTAGACGACACAGGACTTATAAACATAAGAGCAAAAGAAATAAGTGTGGCATTCTTAGATGAAGACAAAGTAAAAGACAGCAAAGGCACTTGGCAATTTATTAATATTGCTTTACCACTCATACTTTTAGGATTGTTTGGCTTTATTTTCAACTATTTACGAAAACGTAAATACGCATCGTAAATTTAATACTTAGTCATATAAAAAAAGACGCTGTAGTAAGGGTAATTTGTTAATAAGTTTGTTTTATAAAACCCTTCTATTAAGATATATTTGTAACACAAACTAAAAATTAAAACTCATCTATTCAATATGAAACATTTAGCCTCATAGGTTAGATTTTATCTTAAAATTCTATTAGGATGTTTCAGATTAAGAATAGAAAACAATTAATATAGAACACATGAAATTTATTGTTTCAAGCACCTATTTATTAAAACAACTTCAAGTATTAGGAGGTGTTATTAATAGCAGTAATACTCTACCTATTTTAGATAATTTCTTATTTGAACTTAGCCAATCTAAATTAACTATTTCGGCTAGTGATTTAGAAACAACGATGTCTGCAACTATTGATGTAGAAAGTGACTCAGAAGGTAGCATTGCTTTACCTGCAAGATTACTTTTAGATACGTTGAAGACGTTTCCTGAGCAACCTTTAACCTTTGTTGTAGAAGAAAATAACACGGTAGAAATTAGCTCTAATCATGGTAAGTATGCGTTAGCTTATGCTGATGGTGCAGAATTTCCAAATGCAGTTTCTATTGAAGACGCTAGCACAACTACCATAATGGGAGATATCTTAGCTACCGCAATTAGCAAAACAATTTTTGCTGCTGGTAACGATGATTTAAGACCCGTAATGAGTGGTGTTTTCTTTCAGTTTTCTCAAGATAATTTAACGTTTGTAGCAACTGATGCTCACAAATTAGTAAAATATACTAGAAACGATGTTAGTGCAACGGAAACAGCAGAATTCATTATGCCTAAGAAACCTTTAAATCTTTTAAAAGGTATTTTAGCAGGAAGTGATGATGATGTTTTAGTAGAATACAACGAATCTAATGCAAAATTCACTTTTGAAAACTCAATATTAATTTGTCGTTTAATAGATGGGAAATATCCTAATTACGAAGCGGTAATTCCTAAAGAGAATCCAAATAAATTAGTAATTGACAGAACACAATTTTTAAACTCTGTACGTCGTGTTAGTATTTTCTCTAACAAAACAACCCATCAGATCCGTTTAAAAATTGCTGGAGCAGAATTAAATATTTCTGCTGAAGATATTGATTACTCTAACAAAGCAGAAGAACGTTTAACTTGTGATTACCAAGGTGACGATATGCAAATTGGTTTTAACTCACGTTTCTTAACAGAAATGATAAATAACTTAAATTCAGATAACGTTCAGTTAGAAATGAGTTTACCAAATAGAGCAGGTATCTTAACACCAATTGACGGTTTAGATGAAGGTGAGCACGTAACAATGCTTGTAATGCCAGTAATGCTTAATAATTAAGAATTAATTTCTTGCACCTTAATTCAATATAAAAAGGCTCACCAATTGGTGAGCCTTTTCAATTCCATATCTTTTAATAACTAACTAACAAAATTAATAGACAATGGATAGCTAGGTAATTCTCCATTACTAGCTTTTATAGCATTTACAATCGGCATTACAAATGCTAAGAGTGCAACTAATATTAAGATTAAAATACCCAATCCAAGAGCAAAGATTAAAGGAATACTTATTAATGAATAAACAATAAGACTTATTTGAAAGTTTAAAATAGCTTTTCCATGCGCATCCATACCTTCAACTTGTTCTTTCTGTGTTGCCCATAGAATTAATGGTGCTATTATTCCACCAAAAACAGTGGCGTATGTTAGTAATTGAGATAAATGTGTGATTACTAATAATTGATTGTCTGTGCGTTTAAGCGTGTGATAATTTGATTCCATAATTGATGATTTTACACTAATAGGACGCAAACAGATTTAATTTGTTACATTCTATAACATAAAATTAATACGAGGAACAACTTCCACCCTATTTTTTTACACCCAATTTCACCAAAATTGTTTCTAACAAGCACCATTTTGTAAAAGCAGACTGAATTAAGTTGACACCAATAAATACTGTAAACCACATCCAATTAGGACTTACGTAAACAGAAAGAACAACACTTAATAATACCATTGTACCAACGATGACTCTAAAATATGTATTTAACATTTTAATTAATTTTT
>TARA_R110002111_G_scaffold136481_4_pt1 | contig 11957 bp, 15 predicted proteins | sample TARA_R110002111 | Tara Oceans TARA_R110002111 (sample SAMEA4397363) | marine metagenome | biome: Polar Biome; feature: [ZZZ] marine water layer (ENVO:01000295); material: water (ENVO:00002006), including particulate matter (ENVO:01000060) such as... | depth 199 m | reverse complement strand
CTCTACAAACTCATCTGTGTAACCATAGAAGTATGCAAAGTCCCAAAAGGGTGTAAAATCCGTTGTATCTATACCTTGTTCTGCCCACCATAAATCAATAGGTAAGAAGTCTAAGTATGCTGGGTGGCTTCTTCCTGCTACTCCAGTAGATAAAGAAAAGTTTCCAAATTGTTTTCTATATCTCATATCTAATCCTGCAAACTCTAAGTCCTCTAATCCTCTATAATCATAATTTGCTTTAATTAAGAATTTGTCGCCCAAGTATCGTATCATATATTCTTGATCTATAAATTCTTCTTCAAACTCTTTGTGGTCGGAATATTCTATTACATACTCCCACCCAGTAATGTTACCAATAGCAACACTTTCATTAATTGGTGCTTCTGTTCCTGTGTACCAAACTTCTGGCTTATTCTCATAGCCAAATCGTGCTAACTTTCTAATACCGAAAGTCATAACAGAGTGATCGTCTAGTTCTTGTGTTAATTCTTGTAACTGCCCACCTGTAACCTGGAACTGCTGTTCCTTTGTTACTGGACTGCTAAAACTATACGCACCATAAATGGTACTAAATTTAAAAAAGTCTTGTGAATAAAGACTTCCTAATAATAATAAACTACATAATAAGTTTCTCATTGAAACCTCCTTAACATTATATCATCAATTTCATTATTGATTTTTCTTAATATTGTATCTTTGTCTAATTGAAAAGATAATCCTGCTTCAAATCTGCGAATTTCTTTTCCATATTCAAACATAATAATTGTTGGTACTGACTTTATATTCCATTCATCTTTAATTGCAGCACCAAACTCTGGGTTGTCTATACTTGCATTAAATATAGCACAATTCTTTAATTTACTCAAATCTATGTTAGCAGAAAAATTCCAGTCTGCATTTACTTGCACTACAACACATTCGTCCTGACTTAACAGTTGAACTTGTTGTAAGCTTCTAATATTATCCTGCGAGTACAATAATGATGGTAATAAAGCTAATCCAAGCCAACACCATAGTAATATAGTATATTTGTTCATCGTTCATCTCACTTTTTATTTAATATATAGGTTTCAATGCTTTTAATATCTTCTTTGATTTCTTCAACATCTTCTTGTGTGTCTAAGACTGCATCTCTAATCATCTGATCCTTTAAATCGTATTCAGTTCGTGATACCGAGGGTGCTGGTAATTCTTTTGCTAATTCTATATCGGCTTGTAGTGTAAACCACATACCAATAATCATTCCAAGTGTTACTACCCCACTTATGATTGTTTCCAAGCTTAATGTTAGTTTAGTCTGTTTATTTACTTCCATAAGACTATCCCTTTATTTTCTTGTATTCAACAATATCTGCTTTTAATTCAACTACTCTTGCTTCAGCATTTACTAATTGTGCTTCTGCTTGTGTAATCATTTCATCAACTGGTCTTTGTTCTGTCCAATCAACTACTGTTACATCTTTACCTGCTGCATCTTTCATCACTTTAGTATGTTTGATTTCAACTTGTTTAGGTGATGCTACACCTTCTACGGCTTTTTCTGCTATTACTTTAGCCATTTTATTCTCCTATTTTGAGTTTGAGTTCATCTATTTCTCGTTTCAACTCTTGTATAGCTGAAACATACATTGCGTCTTTGTCGTTTAACTTAGATACGAAACTTTGTCCTTCAGTATCTTTTACATACTTATAATCTGGATTGCTTTCTTGAATTTCTATTTCATCTATCCAATAATTATCTACAGATTTTACTTCTTGAGCAATAAACCCTCTTCTAGTTCCAGCTAAATGTTCTGTTTGGTTTTTAAAATTAAATGTTTTTGGTTGTAGTTTAGAAATAATATCTAATCCAGAATTAAAGTCTTTAACATTTTCTTTTAATCTTAAGTCGGAGTTTGAACCAATAGAAGTATCTGTACCAGTTAATGTACCATTTGGTGCTATTCTAAAGTGCTCTGTTATTGCATTTGTATCTCCTGTATGGAATGTTAAACCTTGTGCTGCAGCACTCCCAGCATCATAAGAACTAATTGCTGCTGTAAAAGTAGTAGCATTTTCTCCAACCCCGATTAAAGGTTGATAATAATTTGTTCCTTGAACTGCATCTATAAAAATAGCACACGATGATACATCTTCAAAATCTAAAGCAGCAACACCTGAAGTTCCATTGCTAATGTGAAGCTTAGCAAATGGAGAAGCAGTTCCTATTCCGACTGAGCCACCAGTTTTGATATAAAGATGACTTGTTCCTGAATTATTTCTAAAGTTTATATTACCAGCATCTCGTTCTACAAAATTCATATCGCCAGTAGAATTAGTTATATAAGTATGGCTTGTATCGTGTCGTATTGTAAAGTCAATTCCAGATCCAGCACCAAGATAAGCATTGTCAGGAACATAGGTATAATTTGTTCCACCACTTTCCAAGAAAGTTAAACTATGAGAACCACCAACATAAACTCCTACATTGTCTGCACCTGCTTCATAAATATAAGTATCTCCACCACCATCTAAATAAAGTTTCTTGGTTGCTGTAAGTTTTACATCTTGTTCTATATTTACTGATGTAGCACTACCATCTAATGTTAGGTAAGTAGCTAACCCACCTGAGCCATCATCGGATTGGAAAAGTATATCTCCATCATCTACTGTTTGTCTGATAGACATATTTCCAAGATAATTGTCTATAAATGTATTTGAATTATTAGAAAGCAATCTCAAATCGCTATCATTCCCCAATCTTAATTCTTTATCATCAGCCATATTTAAATGTCCAGCCATAACATCATTAGCATCATTTTTTAAGAAAGCATCATCTACATTAATAGTAACACTCCCACTTGTACCACCACCACTACAATTTGTACCAGCAGTTACTGCAGTTATATCTCCTGAAGTGGTTGAATAGCCATAATCTTCAATCTTTTCTTTAATTGCTCCAGCAGACATTAAATGGTCATCAGCATCAACGAACTCTGATCCAATATCAATATCATTAACTGCGTGTCCACCAAGTGTTAGGTTTCCTGTTGTTGTAAATCCACCAGCAGTAATAGTACCACTTGTAGTATCATTTCCACTATTAATTAAGAAAGCATCATCTACATTCAAAGTAGTGCCTGATAAAGTAATGTTTGTTCCTGCTGTATCTGGTAAAGCATCTAACTGCGTTTGAATATTTGAAGTTACTCCATCTAAATAATCAAATTCAGTATTGGTAACGCCTGTTGCGTGTAAGGTATCTAAATAATTTAATTCTGTAACACTACCAGTATATCCATCTAATACATTTAATTCAGCTGCTGTAGAACTTACTGCTGTTCCATTTATAGATAACGCATCTGTTTCAAGAGTACCATCTATGTCTGCATTACCTGAAACGTCCAATGTAGTTAAATCTAATTCTCCTGCTATTGTAACATTCCCATCTGCTAGAGTTATTAAGTCTGTGTCAGAAGTATGTCCTATAGTTGTGCCATTAATAATAACATTGTCAACTGTTAAGGTTGTTAATGTACCTAAACTTGTAACATTCGCCTGTGCTGCTGTTGAAAGTGTTCCTGCTAATTCTCCACTTGAACCATATATAACAGCTTTGCTATTTACAACTGTATTAGCCGAAGATCCATCTAATAAATTAATCTCAGCAGGAGTTGATGAAATTGCAGTTGTAGTAACTGCTGCTAATAGTGGAATATAACCACTTGCGTTTAATAAATATTGAGTGTTGTCATCATTGGTAGGATCAACAATAGATAATATTGTTTCATTTACATCGGCAGTAGCTCCTTCAAATTTTATTGCATTCGCAGCTTCCATTGTTACAGTATCTACTGTTGTTGTTGTTCCTGCTACGGTTAGTTTAGGAACTAATAATTCTCCTGTGCTTGGATTGTATCGTAAAGCACCAGTATCATCTAATAGTGCATTTGATTCATCGTGAAATACAACTGGAAAGTTTGTATTTGCTGTGCTATCTGTTACTGTAGCTTTTGATGCAGTTCCTGTTGTATCTTGGTTAAGAGTACCAACGACTAAATCTATTGTTCCATCTCCATCTTGATAAGTAGCAGTAATTCCAGTTTCGGTATTACTACTAAACATTGCTCCTACGACATCTTGTATTTCTTCATCTGTTTGGTCTGCTGTCGCACTTGATTCTATTCCGTCTAATTTGCTTTGATCTGCAGTTAAAAAAGTACCTGTAGTTGCTTTAACGGCAGCAAGTCCAGCTAATTCACTATCCATTAATGCACCAGCACTTGTTACATTAGCAGTATCGGTTACATCGGCACTTGCTTCAATAGCATCTAATTTAGTTTTATCTCCGTTTGCAAAAGCTCCTTCTGATGGTTTAGCTTGTAATGTTGAGATTGTTACTCCCTTAACACCTGCTAAATCAGTTAATTCTGAATCCATTAACGCACCCGATGAAGTTACATTTGCTGTGTCTGTTACATCTGCACTTGCTTCAATAGCGTTTAGTTTGCTGTGGTCGGCATCTGTAAAAGTATTAGAGTCAGAACCAGCTTCTACGGCTGCTACAATCTCTGCATTGCTTTGGTCTGCAGTAGCACTTGCTTCAATAGCGTTTAGCTTTGAGTGGTCTGCATCAGTAAATACATTAGAGTCCGACGCAGCTTCTACTGCTGTGCGTATTTCTGAATTTGTCTGGTCTGCTGTTGCAGATGCTTCTATTGCGTTTAGCTTGGAATGGTCTGCGTCTGTGAATACATTAGAATCAGTAGCTGCTTCAACTGCAGTTCTTATTTCTGCGTTACTTTGGTCAGCAGTTGCTGACGCTTCTATAGCATCTAATTTATTCTTTAAAGTTGTTGTAAAATTATTATCACTAACCTCTGCGTCTACATACGCTTTAATGCTTTGTTGAGTTGCTAATAATGTTGCAGAGTTAGAACTCATATTATCTTCATCTGCAAATGCAGTTATTGTTATAGTTCCATCTGATAAGTTCTGGAAAGAAGTCGTTCCAGTAAGACTAGCTCCTGCTAGGGGAGCTTTTAAATTTAATTGTGTTTGTATATTAGATGTAACGCCATCAATATAATTAATTTCTGCTGTCGTAGCAGTTACGCCATCTATAAGATTTAATTCTGTTGTAGTGGCAGTTACGCCATCTAATAAGTTTATTTCTGCTGTTGTAGAAGTAACACCATCTAAGATATTAATTTCTGCTGCAGTAGATGTAACTCCATCTAAAATGTTTATTTCAGCAGTAGTTGCTGTAACACCATCTAATAGGTTTAGTTCGGTAGCCGATGAAGAAGTAGCAGTTATTTTAGTTACTGCTGCGTCAATCACAGCTCCAGTATGAGTTGAAGTATAATTAGCCATATATGTCCCTTTTTCAGTTTAGGGGGGTATATTACAACCCCCCTAATTAACTACTACGGATTAACGAAGTTTACGATTCCCATTGCTGTTGAACTAGCAGCGTGAGATAACGCAGCTCCGAAAAGAACGTCTGCAACTACTGAAGTTGCTAGATGATCAATATCGTATGAGCTTTGTACTCTTGGTGCTACTTGTTGAGCAAAGTAAACTGAACCACTATTAAAAATAGTTGCAGTTTCGTCGCCTGTACCACCGTCATCGTCCCAATCAGTTGATGGGAACACATTCAAGCCATAAGCTTGAATTACGCTACCACTAACATTTGGGTTTTCGGCATCTCCTCTTTTTTGAGCTTCACTAAAGTCGCCCAAAGCAAGTAAAGACATATATGCAGCTGGAGAACAGTATAAACTGTGATCGCCATCTGTATAATCGTGTCCTGCATCAAGCATTTTTTGTAAACCTGATCTAATTAATGCAGTAGTGAATGTATTATCAGCAGCTAAAGTAACATCATTACCTGTAGCAGCTTGTAGAATATCTACAGCTAGGTAATTCTCTACTTTTTTAGCTAAAGCATAACCCATACTTCTAGCGTATGCGTTAAATAAATCTGCAGATTCTTGTACTTTTACAATATCTTCGATTCTTTTAGCTTCGTAGTGATGTTGATTTACTGTTAATTGAATAACACCGTCTGTGTTATTTTGGTAAGTTACTGCAGAACCAGCAGATTTTGCTGCTGCTGTTTCTTCTGCAACTTTAGGTATGTTAAGAATGTCGCCACCACCAGCTAACATAGATGAGAAATCTGAAACCTGATTTTTCAACTGAAATTTTCTTTCAGCATAATCAAGAATAGCATCTCTCCACATTTCTGGTATAAAATTGGCAGCTGTTGTTGTTGTTACATTTCCGTCAGCCATTTTATTTTCCTCCTAAGGAATTTAAAGTTTATCTTTTTTTCTTAAGATAGTGGCTTAACACATCATTATGACTTTTTCTTCTATCATTATTGGAATCCATTTTCCCAAAAGGGTTTCCTTTAAACTTTTGAACATTGACTTGGTTTTCTACGTTGCCAACATTAACTCCAGTTTTCTGGTTGAACTCTCCAGCAATTGTTCGAAGAAGCGTTAAATCCTCTACCTTCTCAAATTTCTCTCGCTTACTTTCAGGAATTTGGCTTAGTAGTGCGTTTCTTTCTTCTGTAACATACCCATTGAACGCAGTTGATATTTCTTCGAATTGCTTCGAAAGTTCTACATTCTTGTTCTGTTCTTCAGAAAGTAGGGTTTTATATTCCCCTTGCTCTGCCAAACTATTTTTACGCTGTTCTTCCTGTTCGAGATTTATATTTTCCATTTTCGTTTTTAATTGGTTGCGTTCTTTCACAACTTCATTAAATCGAGAGTATGGAACAGCTTGATCTAACTTTTTTTCGTCTTTATTGACTTGAGGTTCTTTTACAGCTTCCTCTATGGCTGTATTCTGTTCTAATTCAGACATTTTAACTCCTTTAGTGGATTATTATATGGCTTTAAGTTAATTATGAATTAAATTAAGAACAATTCAAATGTCAAAAAAAATAAAAGAGTTTGATTTCAAGCAACAATGGTTCGATTTTATGAATTATGTGCCACACGCAGGACAACGAAAGTTGCATTTTCCAGAGAAGCCAACTGCATCTTACTTCGTAAATATATGTGGAAGAAGATATGGGAAAACTACTGCTGCGTATCGAGAAGCAGAGTTTTATGCTGCACAACCTAATAAAAAAATATGGCTAGTTGGCTTATCCTACAAAAAATCACGATTAATGTTTCGTGAGATTTGGAAAGATATGGTAGCTGGTAAAGGTAACGATATTGATAGAGCATCAGAAAAAGAACAATATATTAAGTTCAAGTGGGGTACAACAGTAGAAGGTATGTCTTGTGAAAATCCTGATTCATTAGTTGGAGAAGGTGTTGATTTATTAATTATAGATGAAGCTGCTAAGATGCCTAGGAAGATTTGGGATATGTATTTATCTCCTACCCTAATTGACAGAAAAGGGAAAGCTATATTCATTACTACTCCAGAAGGGTTTAATTGGATATACGATTTATTCCTATTAGGACAAAGCGACGAGCAATGGTATAGTGTACAATCTCCTAGTTGGGAAAACGAACACGCATTTCCAGAAGGCGAGAACGATAAGTTCTTATTAGAACGAAAACGGAATATGTCTAAAGAGTTATTTGACCAGGAGTTTGCTGCAAAGTTTACATCAATGGAAGGACGAGTATATCCATTTGACAGGCAGAAAGATATGGGAGATGTTCCTTACAATCCAGATCTACCAACATATTGTTCTATGGACTTTGGATTTAGAATGCCATCAGTATTATGGTTTCAAACATATACGCAAGATGGTAACCAACATATTAATATTATTGATGAAATTATTCACGAAAGAAATATACCTACTGATAAATTAGCAGAAATGATTAAGAAAAAGAACTATCCTGTAATTACTTATTACGGCGATCCTGCTGGTACATTTGTTCAAGGACAATCTGGAATGGGAGATATTCATATCTTTAGAAAGCACGGAATCTATGTAGAATATCGTATGGATAAACTATCTCGTAATATACAAGGTGGGGTAAGTTATTGTCGAGGGTTCTTTGAAAATGCAGATGGATTACGAAGAATAAAAGTAGATAATAGATGTGTTGGTATTGCAGAAGATTTTGAGAACTATAGATTCCCAGAAGCAGTAGAAGGTAAAGCAATTTCGGAGAATCCTATCAAAGATGGATACAATGAACACGGCTGTGATGCTTTTAGATATTTTGTATTGAATAGATTTCCAATTAGAAGTAACTTCATTGGAAGAATATCACGATAATAGGAAAACAAATGATTTTTACACCACAAGAGATTATACAGGATTCATTAACGCACTTTAAAGAAGAACAAGCAAAAGCAAGAAGGGAAGAAGTTAGAAAGTCATTAGATTATTATTCTGGTTCACTAACACATCAATACATAGAAGATTATTTCAAGTCTGACGCATTCCAAGAAATTCCTCACTACAATACAAATATCGTGAAAAAATTTGTAAATCGTATGTCCAAGATATATACGATTGGTGCTAAAAGAAACGTAACTAAAAAATACGATGAGATGACTGAAAAGAAAAATGCTCGTATGAAACAAATGGAACGTATGACTAGACTTATTGGTACGTGTGCTACTTATGTTATGTTTGATGAAGAAGAACGAAAATTTGATTATCGTCCTATTTATTATTTTGAGCCATACTTTGGCGACAACCCTTATAAACCAGAAGCTATTGTTTATCCAATGATGCACGGACACGCAGACTTATCAGATACAACAGAATTAAAATATGCTTATTGGGATTCAGAAAGATGTATCAAGTTTGATGACAATGGAGATGTGTTTGATGAAATAGAACACAATCTAGGTGTATTACCTTTTGTATTTACTCACAGAGAAGAACAATTAGATTCTTTCTTTGTTGAGGGTGCTACAGATTTAGTATCTGCAAACGAGCATATTAATATTACAATGACTGAAATGCAACTAGGACTAAGATTCCAAATGTTTGGACAGCCAGTTGTTACTGGACTTATATCTGACAATTCTAATGTTAGAGCTGGATCAGATGAAATTTTAACTTTGCCAGAAGGTAGTAACTATAATATCGTTGCTCCACAAGGAAATGTAAGAGATGTTATTGAAAACATTAAATGGCAAATAGAATTAGTGGCGTTAAATAATCATCTATTTGTTACCTTCGCACAATCTGGTGGAGAAGTACCTAGTGGTATATCACTAATGATTAAAGACTTAGAACGCCACGAAGATTTTATGGACGACAAAGAACTATATCGTCAGTATGAACAAGATTTTTATAAAGTAGAATATGCTTTATCACAAATAAACAGTTTAGGGTTACCAGATCCTAAACGATTTAAAGTCGATTTCTCTGAAGTCGAATATCCGATGACTACTCAAGATAAGATTATGCTAAGTGAGTATCAATTAAAGCATAACTTAACTACTGAAGCAAAAATAATGGCAGATGAAAACAAAGATTTAAGTGTTGACGAAGCACAAAGAATCATAGAAGAAAACAAAGGTGTCAATGGCACACTATTGCCAGAAGAACCAGTAGAGGAAGTAGAAGATGATAAAGACGCAAACGAAGGTTAATTTTAATTTCCATAAAGTTACTGGTGCTGCCCTAACAACTAACATAATGGGAAGTTTAAAAAACGTCGCAGAAAAAGCATTGGGTATAGTCAAAAAAACATTTAAAACACAAAAAGATATTCACGGGAAAAAATTTGCTAAATCAACTTATGGGTATTTGGCTCGTAAGCACGGAGGAAATCCTTCTAAGATAAAAAGCAATAAAATTATGACAGACAAAGGCAGATTAAAAGATAGTATTGAAGCACTTCCAAGTGAAAGTAATATAGAATATATAGTTGGAACACCTCACGGGGAATATGAAAAGCACTTAGAGAGTAAAGTTAGATTTTCTAGAGATGTTGATGGAAAATCTGCTAGTTATAGTGGCTATCAAGGAGATTTTGCTCCAGTTCCACAAAGAAAGTTCTTTTTTACTTCATCAAAAGAAGCATACGAGATGTTAGAGCCAGAGATAGAAAAGCAAGTAGATGAATTTTTCGATGAATTTATAAAGAATCTTTCAACTTCTATGCGTAAACTTGGTTAATGGATAATCTAATAAAACAAATATTTAAAATGATAAACGAGTTGCGTGAAATCTCTAAAGCTAATAACGAACTATTAGGTTTTATCTGTCAAAAAGTTGCTCCTCCAGGAAACATAGAAAAAGATAGTATTGATATAGATGACTTTATGACGACTTCGTTAGAAATGTCTGAGATGTTTGAAAAATACGATATTATGCCTGACGAGTTTGGGATTTCATAGATTCTTCCCTAGCAATTAATTCTTCCAACCACTTTCTTCTTTCACTATTCGTAGGACGTTTAGCTGGTAATGGATCTAACCCTACTTTCTTAGCTCGTTGCAATAACGCATATCTGTTAGCTCTATCCTCTCTACGTTTTTGCCTATAAGGTTTCTTGCCTTTTTTTATATTAGCTACTGCTTTCTTTTCATCTTGTTTTCTTTTTAAGGGTTTGTCGTTTATGGGATTTCTTTTCGGAAGCACCTCTATAGCTTGTTGGACTTCTTCGCTTTCCACATCTATAACTTCAGTAGCGTCTATTTCAGTTGCTTTTAAGAATTTTTCAAATGGACTATCTACGGTTACATTAATATTTTTAACTAGCTTACCAGAATGCTCTAATACTAGACGACCTGCCTGGACATTTCCCTCAACTGCTTCTCGTACCATACTATTTAATACCATCGGTAGCTTTGCGTTAAAAGAAATCATATACTTCTTATAATACATTTCTACAAACCTATCATCTGAAAACCAGTTATGAATTGTTTGGGGTGTCATATTTAACTCGTTAGCGAGTTCGGTTTTGTTCAGGTCTGGATTATTAATCAATAAGTCAATAGCAGCCATTTGATTGGCTTTCTTTAGTTCTATATTACTCATCGTCCTTGTCCTCTATATTTTTTCTTATAGTATTTCTTAGATAGCTTTGTTCCACGCTTGGTGTTTTTGCTATTACCTTGTCGAGTTTTTTTAGCTCCATTCCTACGCCTCTCTTGTCGCTTTACATTCTTCATTTCTTAGGGGTATCCTTCTTGCGAAATATCTTTTCCCACTTCTTCTCCCACTCTTTTTGGGAAATACCCATTCTCGGCTTGTCGCCTTTACCAGCACCATCAGGTTTTTTGTATATACTCTTTTCTACCATTTAACTTTGTTAGACCAATAAGCTGCTGACATCTTTCCTCTTGCTATATTTTTTCTATGTCTAGCTTTAAATGATCGGCGTCTTGCTTTCTGTGCTGCTGTCTTAGGTTTCTTACCAGCACCACTTACTCCCTGTTGTCCAAAACGAATAAGTCTAATCTTACTGCCAGACTTTGCCAGGACAGCGTGTGATTTTTTTGGGTGCTTAGGTGTTCGCTTAGGTTTATTATAACCCCTAAAGCGTTGCCCTCTATAAGTAATCGCCATTATTTCTTTTTACCTTTTTTCTTTTTTTTCTTTTTTCCATACGGCATAACTATCTCCTCTTTTTCAATTTTTCTCTAGGACATTTACCAAGATAATCTACTCGATTTTCTGCTAACGTGTATCCTTTGTGTAACCCACAATAAGTTAAATCGCCTCGCTTTGCAGCGAAAGGACATTTTTTTTGGACTAACGAGCAATAGTCGAACATTTACCCTAATCTATGTCTAATTCTTTATATAACTTACGATCTGGCATTGAACTTTTATCATTAACAACGAATTTTGGAGCTGAAATCATTCTTTTTACTAGGAATTGCTCTTTTTTGCATAAGCATTCTTCTAAGTCTGGCTCACTCATTGCTTGTATGTGTTCAAACACTTTATCGCACTCTAAACATTTATAATCGTATATTGGCATACACACAATTTAAAGGTAAATATCAATAAAA
>TARA_R110002111_G_scaffold42485_1_pt1 | contig 11965 bp, 7 predicted proteins | sample TARA_R110002111 | Tara Oceans TARA_R110002111 (sample SAMEA4397363) | marine metagenome | biome: Polar Biome; feature: [ZZZ] marine water layer (ENVO:01000295); material: water (ENVO:00002006), including particulate matter (ENVO:01000060) such as... | depth 199 m | reverse complement strand
CCGTCTAGTGAGTAATAGCACAATTCCAAGAGTGCAGAAATACTGCTAGTTATCTCCTCATGGTCAGACACCTCAAAACCGATAGTCTTTCTTGTTCTGTTCCCATGGGATTCCATGCTTACCCCAGAGAAGTTTTCAATGTGCTTCTTTATTGCCTTTAATTTGCTTATATGTTTCTTTTTTTCTTTCATTAGCTGTTTGTTTCTGGTTCTAAGACTAAATCCCGGATAACATCCAAAAGTTCCATTTCATTATGAGGTATCATGTTCAATATATACCCTAAAACCTCTTTAATGTTATGTTCTGGCTCTGGAATGGAACGTGTGGAACAGCAGTCTGCTTCCATGGCTATAATGCATACCTTGAGTAGATTTGAAATCATGAATGATGTTTCCAAATAACCTTCTGTAACAATTCCAATAGTATAAAGACCATTTTTATAGGGATATGGTTTTAATGCTGAAAAGTCCTTTTTAGAAAGGGATTTAATGAAATCGGACAATTCTGTATCATTTGGCTGAAAGAATAGCTTTTTCGGGGTAATAACTTCTTTTGGATTTAATTCGTGCTTTGCGCATTCATTCAGTCTATCTTTAAATATTAAGCTTATTATTGATTCCATTTTATTCCCTTTATCCAATATTTTATGGATTTGTTCTAATGTGATATAGTAATTGTTCTCATAACGTGTTGTTATATAAGCATTATCTAATAACTTTAAAAGACTCTGCTCCTCCTCTATTTCGCTATTGAAAAGATTACCTAGCTCTGGGACAAATGCTTTTATATAGGTTTGAAGCTCCTTTATGCTATGGCTTTTACGCTCCTTTCCCATTACAAAAAGAGCTACAAAGCGAAACCATAGTTCTATATATTGGTGCAGCATATAAGCAGCATGGGAAAGGTTATTTTTTTCGATAAAAAAGGTCGCACCATCCAAAAAGACAGCTATTTTATTGTATTCTTTTTCGAAATGGGATTGGATATTGCTTAGTGTTTTTTCGGTTACAACATACTCATGAAAGCTATCCAATTCTGTATCAGTATGATGAAAAATCAGTTTTTCCCAAGAACAACCATGTACAAAAAATAGGTTTTCTTCTTTTAACTGTTGGTGGGCATATTCAAAAGAGAATATTCGGTACAAAAAGTCCGTTTCTTCCTGAAATATTTTAGCAACCATTGCCGATAATTCTTTTGTCAAGGAAGAACATATTCCTTCTAAAATAACAATTAACATGGATTTTCTGTGACCATTAAAGCCAATGTTTGACAGATAAATGTATTTTATCTCAAGTAAGGAAATAAGCTTATTTATGACCCGTTCCCTATCTAAATTAATTGTTTCATTCATAATCAAATTGATTTTAAGTTTATATATTCAGACATATATTTCATATAATCGGAACTAATGTACATATAATATGATAAACGAACAAATAAAAGTTTAGAAAATCGGAAAGCTTTATCTTAAATATTAACTTTATATACTGAAAAATTGATAAATACATGACAAAATTAGGACTTTACTTTGCTAAGAAATCAATAAATAGGTCAGATGTATCCCGTAAGACTGGACTTAGTAAAACGCGATTAAGTGAACTCGCAAATAATGAAAACACACAATTAAAAGTGCGAGAGTTATACTTAATTTCCCTTGCGATTGATGAAGACCCAAGTGAATTATTAAAGGAGGTTTGTAAAGATATAAAGCTGCCAAAAGGGAAATAAACTAAAGGTTTTACAAATTTTCTCCACCATCTTTATTCCATTAATAATATTTGGGGGAATTTTTAAATTAAAACGAAGGTTAATCGAAACAGACTAATGAACGCATCCCAAATAGAAAAAAACGTAACCGCTTTAGTTGAAAACTTCAATAAAGAAGAATTTGTATATGCATTGTTGCAGGCCTACGGCATTTCAAAAACCTCGATTACACGATTAAAAAAAGGAGATTTTAACTTATCCAATGTAAAAGGTGAAGTGCTTTATAAAAGCAAAATGCTTTTTAAAGAAGTGGCATCTGGAACTTTACTTAACACTATTGACGAGTTAACAAAAGACCCAGAGTCGCTTAAACACAATCCACGTTTTGTGATTGTAACCGATTATAAAATACTTCTAGCAAAAGATATTAGAACAGGCTTAACCTTAGATACACCTATTCTTGACATTCATAAACATTTTGGTTTCTTTTTACCTTGGGCTGGACAAGAAAAATATACGCAAACCAACGAGAATTATGCTGATAGAAAAGCGTCATATAAAATGGCGAAGCTCTATGATATTCTGGTAACTGAAAATCCAACTATATATGATGATGGCGGCCATAACTTAAATATATTTTTATCTCGTTTACTATTTTGCTTTTTTGCTGAAGATACCGACATTTTCCCTATTGAGGGCATGTTTACAGATACATTGTCACAACATACTAAAGAAGATGGTAGTGATACACATGCGTTTTTAGACAGGCTTTTCAAAGTTCTAAACACAGAAGACAATCGTAAAGAAGCATCCCATTTTGCAGTCTTTCCTTATGTAAATGGTGGCTTATTTAAAGACACCATTGTATCTCCAAAATTCACTAAAGAAGCACGAAAGATTATTATGGAGTGCGCCGACTTGAATTGGAGCGAAATAAACCCCGATATTTTTGGTTCTATGATACAAGCAGTAGTAAACCCTGCATATCGGAGCGGTTTAGGGATGCATTATACCTCTGTACCGAATATTATGAAGGTCATTGAACCTTTGTTTTTAAATGAGTTGTATGAAGAATTTGAAAAACATAAAGACAATGAAAAGAAACTAAAAGATTTAATTGCACGGTTAGGAAAACTTAAAATATTTGACCCTGCATGTGGTAGCGGAAATTTCTTAATAATAGCTTATAAAGAATTACGAAAATTAGAAATTGCTATCTGGCAACAAATTGACACCAATAGAAAGAAAAGTAAATTATCCTACCAAACAGAAACAGTATATACTAACATACAACTTACACAATTTTACGGTATAGAGTTAGACGATTTTGCACATGAAATGGCCATCCTCTCTTTATGGTTAGCAGAACACCAAATGAACAAAATATTTGTTGATGAGTTATTTGACTTTGGTAAGGCAAAGCCTATTTTACCGTTGAAAGAAGCCGGACATATTACACAAGGCAATGCCACACGATTGAACTGGGAAGATGCTTGTTCTAAAAAAGAAAATGCTGAAATCTATATTTTAGGAAATCCGCCTTATTTGGGTTCAAGTATGCAAGATATTGAACAAAAAAAAGATATGGCAATTGTTTTCTCTCGGGTAAAAAATTTTAAAAATTTAGATTATATAGCCTGTTGGTTTTACAAAGCCAAAGAATATATTAAAGATAAAAATGCTAAATGTGCCTTTGTTTCTACAAACTCAATTTGTCAAGGCGAGCAGGTAGCATTGTTGTGGCCAAATATTTTTAGTTCTAATATTGAGATTGGATTTGCTCATCAATCCTTTAAATGGACTAATAATGCAAAAGGTAATGCTGGTGTAAGTGTTGTTATTATTGGAATTCAAAACAAATCAAACTACACTAAGTTTATATTCAGTTCAGGATTAGTACTTGAAACAGATAATATAAATGGTTATTTAAAACCCGGAGGTAATGTAGTTGTTGCTCAAAGAACAAAACCATTATCTAATTTACCTAAAATGACATATGGTAATAAAGCTGTAGATTGGGGAAACTTGATATTCAATGAAAATGAGAAAAATAAAATAACGCAGGAGTATCCGAAAAGTAACTTATTATTTAAAAGATTAATTGGCGCAAAAGAATTTATTGATAATTCTGAAAAATGGTGTCTATGGATAAATGATTCTCAATTAAAATTTGCTTCTTCAATTCCACCCATTGATAATAGAATAAAAAAGGTTCAAGAAATAAGATTGTTAAGTAAAGATAAAGGAGCACAAAAATTAGCCGAACGACCACATCAGTTTAGAGACACTAATACGACAATATCAAATTCCATAATAATTCCTTTGACAACTTCAGAAAGAAGAAAGTATATTCCACTCGGTTTCATTGAAAGCAATACCATTGTTACGAATGCATTGAGTGTTATTTATGATTGTGAACCATGGATTTTTGGTGTAGTTTCTTCAAATATGCATATACTTTGGGTCAAAAATGTTGGAGGTCAATTAGAAACACGTATTAGATATTCATCGGCAATTTGCTACAACACCTTTCCTTTCCCCGAAATTTCTGTTAAACAAAAAGAACAAATCAACCTTCATGTTTTTGAGGTGTTAGAAGAAAGAGAAAAACACTCTGGAAAAACCTTAGCACAACTCTATGACCCCAGTAAAATGCCTAAAGGTCTAAAAGAAGCACACCTTCAATTAGATTTAGCGATTGAACGTTGCTATCGTTTAAAACCCTTTGAGAGCGATACTGAACGATTAGAATATCTTTTTAAAGAATATGAAAAGATGATAAATAAAAATACTCTAATGGAAAAACCGAAACAAACACGTAAAAAGAAAGCTTAGCATATGCCAGACATCGTACACGTTACATACCAACAAACAGGGAAAAGTAAAAAAACCAACGAATATGGTATGCGAGAAATGCAACAAAAAGCATTTGAAGCTCGTACTGCACAATACTTATTAATTAAAGCACCGCCCGCTTCGGGGAAATCGCGTGCTTTAATGTTTATTGGGTTAGATAAATTAATAAATCAAGGTATTAAAAAAGTGATTGTTGCAGTTCCTGAACGATCTATTGGTAGTTCCTTTGCCAAAACTGACTTACAAAAGCATGGTTTTTTTGCAGATTGGGAACCTAATCCAAGATATAACCTATGTACCCCTGGTGTTGAAAAAAGTAAAGTATCAGCGTTTTTAAACTTTTTAGAAAGTGATGAAAAAATACTTATTTGTACACATGCTACCTTACGTTTTGCTTTTGAAGCCATAGACGAAAAACAATTGAATGATTGTTTGTTGGCCATAGATGAATTTCATCACGTATCTGTAGATGGGGATAATAAGTTAGGTATCGTTTTAAGTAGTGTCATGGAGAAATCCACTGTACATGTAGTTGCTATGACAGGTTCGTTTTTTAGAGGCGATAGTGTGCCTATTTTGCTGCCAGAAGATGAAGCGAAGTTTATTAAAGTTAAATACGACTATTACCAACAATTAAATGGGTATAATTATTTAAAGTCGTTAGGGATTGGCTATCATTTCTATCAAGGGAGATATACATCTGCCATTAATGAAATATTAGACGAAAATAAAAAGACAATCATTCACATTCCAAGTGTCAATTCTGGTGAATCTACAAAAGACAAATATGAAGAAGTCAATAGAATTATAGATAGTATTGGTGAATTAGATTATCAAGACCCAGACACAGGCGTTTTATATGTAATAAGTAAAACCACAGGGAAAACTTTAAAAATTGCAGATTTAGTTCACGATAACCAAAAAGATAGAGATAAAATACAAGAGTATTTACGAAAGGTGTCAAGTGTTGATGATATAGATATCATCATAGCATTAGGAATGGCTAAGGAAGGTTTTGATTGGCCTTATTGCGAACACGCATTAACAGTTGGTTATCGGGGCTCATTGACCGAAATTATTCAAATTATTGGTAGAGCAACGCGAGATAGTGAAAATAAAACACATTCACAGTTTACAAATTTAATTGCACAACCAGATGCAGAAGATGATTTGGTAAAATTATCTGTAAATAATATGCTTAAAGCCATCACAGCGTCTTTATTAATGGAACAGGTTTTAGCGCCTAACTTTAAATTTAAACCGAAATTCCCGGAAGAAGACGAACAAGATAGTGTTGAGGAAGAAAATGAAGATTATATAAAAATACGAGGTTTCAAATTACCAAGTTCACAAAGAGCAAAGGATATTATTGAAAGTGATATTAATGACTTGAAGGCTAAAATTATGCAAAATGACCAAATGCTTAAAGCCATGCCTGGAAATGTAGACCCAGAAGTCATTAATAAAGTTTTAATACCTAAAATCATTAAAGAAACTTACCCTGATTTAACAGATGAAGAAGTTGAAGCAGTTCGTCAACATATTGTTGTAGATTCAGTTATTAAAAATGGCAGGATTGAAGAAGTTGGAGACAAACGCTTTATTCGTATGGCAGATAGCTTTGTAAATATTGATGATATTAATATAGACTTAATAGATACCATCAACCCATTTCAAAAGGCATTTGAGATTTTATCAAAATCTGTTACAGCATCCGTTTTTAAGGCTATTCAAGAAACTATTGATGCCACACGAATACAAATGACGGAAGAAGAAGCCATCATTTTATGGCCAAAGATAAAAAACTGGATAGAAAAAACAGGAGATCAACCAAGCATACAAGCATTTGACCCACAAGAAAGACGTTTAGCGGAAGCCATTATATTTTTAAAAGAACAAAAGCGTAAAGCAGCAGCTAATGAGTAAAAAGAAAACATTAGAAGATATATTTAATGATGATGAGTTTGGTATATTAGATTCCAAGCCCAAAGAATCTAATGTAAAAACTGAAGATGAACGATTGATTGAATCGTTCCAAGAAATTAATACCTTTTTTGAAAAAAACAACAGAGAACCAGAAGCAACTAATGTTACTGAATTTAAATTACTATCAAGATTAAAAGCATTGCGTAAAGATTCTAAAAAAGTAGAGATTCTTAAACCCTACGATACGCATAACCTTTTAAATACTAAAGAAGAAATAAAATCGGTAGCAGATATTTTAAATGATGACGCTTTAGGGATATTAGACACCGAAGAAACCTTATCTATTTTTAAATTAAAGAACGTACCTAGTTCAACAGATAGAGCAGAATCTGATTTTACTGCAAGAAGAAAGGCAATGAAAGATTCAGAGTTTATGTCTTATGAAGCACAATTTAAAAAGGTACATAAAGAATTACGTGAAGGTAAACGCAAATTAAAAGAATTTAAAGACGTCGAGAAAAACCTTGAACAAGGTAAATACTATGTTTTAGATGGCGTTTTATTGTTCTTAGAAAAGGATGGCTTAGAAGACAGGCAAATAGGCGATAGAACTAGAAAAGATGGTAGAACCACAACTATTTTTGAGAACGGTACAGTAAGCAATATGTTTTATCGTTCTTTAGCCAAAGCGTTGTATAATAATGGAAGTATTGTTTCTGATACAGATAAAGATTCGGAAGACGAGTTGTTTAAAAACGCCAATATTGTTAACGAAGAAGATGTTCAAACTGGATGGATTTACATACTTAAATCTAAATCAACCCATAAAGACATAGCAACAATAAAAGATTTGCATAAAATTGGGTATTCTACTGTTCCTGTTCCGGAGCGTATTAAAAATGCAGTTAAAGAACCAACTTATTTATTTGCAGATGTAAAGATTATAGATGCGTATAAAACCTATAATATGAATACTCAAAAGTTTGAACTTTTAATTCACCGCTTTTTTGCAGAGGTTTGTTTAAACATTGATATTAACGATGATAAAGGAAGAAGAATGACACCTAGAGAATGGTTCGTTGTGCCTTTGCCAATAATTCAAAAAGCTTTTTCATTATTAGAATCAGGAGAGATTATAAATTTTAAATATGATAGTAGTAATAAGACTTTGATTAAAAGGTAAGTTTAGAAAAAAAATCAATAAAAGACTTGGATTGGATGAGGAGTAAATGGAGTTGAGCCGAGATAAAATTTCAAAATAATATTATCAGCAATTTACATTGAATTATGGATGCATTTAAAAATGTAAAATTATATGATTGGGTTGGCTATTTTAAATCAATAAGTATGGCTATTGATGCAATTGGTCAAGATAAAATCAATAGAAACGAATTATTAAAAGAAAAAGCAAAATTAGTTTTTGGAGAAACACACCCAATCTACACAAATAAAGAAATTGACCCATTTTCTTTTATTTATTCATTAGCTCAAAAAAACACCATAAATCAAAAAAATGAAACTTTTCAAGCCTGTATAAAAGCTTTTAATTTAAAAATTAATCTTCCAACCGATTGGTATTTTCCAACACCAACACCTAACACTAAAAGTTTATATTATATAAAAGGAAATTATATCGATGATTTTGGAAAATTTATTTCAGTAGATGTTTTATGGAATTTATTTTCGGATGCAGTGAATGGAAAGGATTTAAATACTCCAGATTTCAATGATGTTCTCTCAATAAAAAATGTTGGAGTAGTAAAATTGACTCAAACTTTATTCCTAATTAATGCTGAGAAATTCTTGCCAATTGATGAAAGAACAATTACAATTTTACCAAATTCAATTAATCCCACCAAAGAAATAAAGCATTTAGGATTAACTAAATATGAAGAATTACTAAAGTTTTACAGAAATAAATTTCCTGAATGTTTTGGTTACGAAATCAATCTTTTTTTAAGTCAATTTACTGGTAAGGGTAAGGTTATTAATATGAACAATAATTTTTGTCAAGTGAGTACCATGGTTGATGGTCAGAAAAAGAAAGATTATTATGAGGATTTTGTAGCAACTAATTCTGTACGCTCAGGTAGTTCAGGGGATCATAAAAAAAGAGGACGTGAATATCCTCTTGACAAAGTATTTGATGGAGATATTGTTCTTATCAGAAGAGGTACTGTATATATGGGGGGTATTGGTGTAATACTACACAATGAATATTTAGAAAATGGTTATGACGATGATAAATCAATAAAAATAGTTTGGATAAACAAATCAAAAAGGAAATTAACAACAGCGTTGGGAGATTGGAATGGTTTTAATCTTGCCACTCCAAATACACTGAAGAAGTTCAAAGAAACATATTCAGATACATTTGAACTAATAGATTTTTTGATACCAATTAAAAACACACCAGCAGATATAGATAACAATAATAGTCGAAGTATGAAATCAAATAATTTAAATCAAATTCTATTTGGTCCTCCTGGAACTGGAAAGACATATAATTCTATTAATAGAGCACTTAAAATTATTGGAGATGAAGATGTAAAAAAATTAGACTTTAACAATCGAAATGATGTTAAAGCCTTGTTTGATAAAAAATTAAAAGAAGGTCAAATAGTTTTTTCAACTTTTCATCAGAGTATGAGTTATGAAGATTTTATAGAAGGTATTAAACCATTAAAACCAGAAGATGAAGATGAATTTGTGAAATATGATGTCAAAGAAGGGATATTTAAAGGCTTATGTCGTCATGCTATAAAGGAATTTTATCAAATTGGAACTAAAGATGAAAATTTTGAAAGATTAAATTCTTTTGAAAATGCTTGGAATGATTTATTAGAAAATGTTCAAAATAGAATTGAAAATAATACAGTATTTGCACTAGACACAATCTCTGGACAAGCTATGGATGCTTTTGAAATTTCGGATAGAGGTAATTTGTATTTAAGACCGCAATATGATGGCGCTAAAAATTACACGGTTTCACATAATAGAACACAAAAACTGTTTGAAGCTTTTCCAAATCTAGATATAGTAAATAATATTGACAAAGAATTTAGGAGTGTAATTGGAGGTTCTAATTCTACAGCTTACTGGTGTGTTTTGAATTATATTATAATGTGGTTAAATGAAAACCCTACTGCTCCAAGTGTTGAACAAACAACAGAAATAAGTGATGCATTAGTAAAGTTTGGTAATAAAATAGTTAAAGAAAATATTCAAAGTCCAGTTCAAAATTATGTTCTGATTATTGACGAAATAAACCGAGGTAATGTGTCACAAATTTTTGGAGAATTAATCACCTTAATTGAAGAAGATAAACGATTGGGTAAAGACGAAGCTTTAGAAGTTACTCTACCTTATAGCAAAGAAAAATTTGGAGTCCCACCGAACCTTTATATCATAGGCACTATGAACACCGCAGACCGCAGTGTGGAAGCTTTGGATACAGCCTTGAGAAGAAGGTTCTGCTTTGAAGAAATGCCTCCTTTATATGAACTGGATGGATTGAAATATAAGGTTTCAGAATATGATGCTTCTGATATTTTAAAAACCATTAACACCCGAATAGAAAAGTTAATTGATAAAGACCATACAATAGGTCATTCCTACTTTTTAAATGAAAACAATGAATCTATAGTTGAAGCATTCTACAAAAATATTATTCCATTACTTCAAGAATACTTTTTTGGCGATTATGGGAAGATTGGGTTAGTATTAGGAAAAGGCTTTATAAAGTTAAAAGAGTATCCAAAAGAAACGACTTTATTCGCAGATTTTGATACGCAATCATCTCAAGATTTTGATGAAAGAGAAGTCTATGAAATCATTGATTATACAAAAGTAAACGACTATCAATTGACGATAAATAAAACTGTTCTTGATATGAATTTTGAATTAGCCATTCAAGTTTTAATGAATAAAAAGTTTGTCTAAACTAAAAGAAAATATAGTTGTATTTGAGCATGAAATACTTCGTTTTGATAGAGGTGATAAGAAAATCACTGAAGATCAATTCAAAGCATTGGAACGGTATTATGGTAATGGAGTCCCTTTTTTTAAATTGGTTTACAATGGCGTTCAGTTTAATGAACATGTTGGAGTTCTACAAGTAGGAAACACTTTGATTGAGGTGTTGCCTAAAGCTGACAGAACGCCACACTCCATAGAGGAAGATAAAAAATGGCGTGACTTGCTAATTGGCATGTTACAAGTGGTTGGTAGTTTTGATATTAAATCTACTAGTTCCAGCAACCTAAAAATAAAACCCAACACGGTTTTGGATTTGTATTTTGAACTCTATGTTAAGGAGATAGAATATTTATTACACACTGGTTTAATCAAAAAATACCGTAAAAAAGAAGGTAATGTCACTGCTTTAAAAGGAAATTTGCATTTTTGTAAACACATTCAATATAACTTAACCCATCAAGAGCGGTTCTATGTACGCCATTCCACTTATGATGTAAAACATATCTTGCATTTTATATTATATAAAGCATTAAAATTATTAAAACAAATTAATACCAACACGGCTTTAAATGGAAGAATTGGAGCACTGCTCTTACACTTTCCTGAAATGCCAGACTTAAAAGTAAATTATGCGACTTTTGAAAAGTTAATCTACAACAGAAAAAATCAGCACTATCAAAAAGCGATTGAAATAGCCAAACTCTTATTACTACAATACCACCCAGATATTAGCAAAGGCAGAAATCATGTTTTGGCTTTAATGTTTGATATGAACTTACTTTGGGAGCAATTTATTTATGTAAGTCTAAGAAAAAATAAAACGGACTTTACAAAAGTTAAAGCACAAGCTTCAAAACATTTCTGGAAACCAGAAAATGGGAGAAGAACTTCAATGAAACCTGATATTTATATTCAAACAAAAGATGAAATAAAGATTGTTCTAGATACGAAATGGAAGAACCTAAATGGGTACAATCCATCACCTGATGATTTAAGACAGATGTATGTATATCATGAGTTTTTTGATGCTCAAAAAGTAGCTTTGGTATATCCTGGAGATAATGAGAATAGTAAATCTGGGAATTATTTTGATAAATTAGGTTTAGAAAATGAGCATAAAAATTGTAGTGTGGTTTTAGTAAATGTAGAGAATAACATTAGAGATTGGCAGTTACAAATTCGGAAACAGATTTCAGCATTCATTAGTAGTTAGAACAATTGCCTTAAAATATTGGTTTAAATTTTATTAAAAAACCAAACTATTAGTTTATATATTTTTATAATTATAAACTAATTTTTATATTTGGTTTATATTTTTACTTAAAACTACACTATGAGTTTAGAAAAAGAACATAAAATAAACTCTCTTTTACGAGGTTGGCCACAAAATGCTGTTTACCTTACTTCATGGTTGGTGGCAAATGGGTATTCTGATCAGTTATTGAGTAGATATAAAAAGAGCAATTGGATAACCCCTTTAAATAATGGAGCTTTT
>TARA_R110002111_G_scaffold53605_1_pt1 | contig 11982 bp, 8 predicted proteins | sample TARA_R110002111 | Tara Oceans TARA_R110002111 (sample SAMEA4397363) | marine metagenome | biome: Polar Biome; feature: [ZZZ] marine water layer (ENVO:01000295); material: water (ENVO:00002006), including particulate matter (ENVO:01000060) such as... | depth 199 m | reverse complement strand
GAACATGACCACCTCCAAAGGAGGTGGTTTTTTAAGATGAAATAAAACAGAAAATAATTTAGAGTTAAAAGTATTGCAAACTAATACGAACTGGACCTTAGAAATTAAGGTGCCAAAAACTGATTATAAATCTTATACCGTAGATGAAAGCCTTATAAAAGCGACTACAAATGACACACATTTTGTTTTTATTACCAAACAAAACGAAGCTGTAATAAGATGCAATAAATAGCTTGACTTTGTATAAGGTTTCCGTTAAATTCGTTTAGCGTTGTATATAAATTAATAAAACGGATTCATATACTTCAAAGTATTAAACAAACTTCAAAAATCACGTCTTAGGATACTGCTTTCTAATATTCCTAATTAAATCTTCTAAGCCGTTTAATTTTAACTCATAAACCTGTTTAAGCATATCGCCTAATTTCCCTTTAGGAAAACCTTTGTTATGATACCAAACCACATAATATTCGGGTAAATCTATTAAATAACGGTCTTTGTATTTGCCAAATGGCATTTTGGTATGTGCTAATGTTATGAGAAATTGTTTATCGGGAGTCACAGTACTAATCTACAGATTTATATTTAGCTACTTTACGTAATTCTGAATGAATATACGCTTCCCATTTAACCTGTACTTCTTCATTTCTTGAGTAATCTGATTCATCATCATAGGCATTTTGCATTTTAGCTAATGCTATATTTATACTTTCGTTAAGGTTACGCAAATCTTGTTTTACAGTTGGGAGGTTTTTAAGATTTGCTATTTGTTCTCTAAACTTACGAGCATGAAGTTCTGTAATATCAAAATGTAATTGCTCATGATCTAAAAGATGATTATCTGCCAACTCAGGCTTAAACCAAGATTTCTCGGGATAAAAATGGGCACTAACATCGGCATCAAAGCTAATAACTTGGTTGTTATCGGTTTGTGTTACTGAAAAACCAAACGAAATACCCGAAGCTGTAATAGCCACAGCACTTACTTTATGATCGGACTGTGCTTTAAAATCTGACCAAGATAATTTGTTTGATTCGTTCCAAGACAAAACAGGTTCATCATTTTGAACCAATAGAAAAGAACATACTATAAGGGACATTCTAATTATGAAATTTATATTCATTTTGTTACAAAAACTTTTCTAAGGACAGTGATTTATATTTAAAACCAAAAAAGGCAAATTCCGTTTTACTAATAAAATGACACACTATGAATAAACGGAAAGGTTTTAAGCTTATTGTTTTACTTCAACAATAGTTAAATCGTCATACTTTACCAAATAAACAGTATCGTTATAATAACCACCAAAAAGCTTCTTTTTGTATGCAAATTTATTCTCAACATATTCGGTTAGTGGTGCTTTATTTACAGATAGGTATAAATCTTCAGAAGACACCAATCTTAAAACGACATCCATGGTTAAATCGAAACCTTTTACCGCACTTTTACCTGGTGTTGAATTGTAACTTTTTTGATATTTTTTCACGAAAGAATTATTATCTTTTTCGCTATACGATTTTGATGTTGTAGCAAAATGAAACTGCAATTTTGATAAATGCTCGTTTGAAACTTCATCACCTTCAAAAGCAGAGTTATTATTGGTAGTTACCAAAATAATGTCAACTGCTTCTTTTTTCTCTAGGCTATTTTCTTTTTGAACTAAAGATGCCAAAACACTTGTTACATTCGATACAAAACCTGCGTCATCAGTTTCTAAAAATACGATGTTTTTTCCTGGTTTTATATTTGCCGCTATATCGTCTTTTGTAACAAAATATTCATCTTCATCACTTTTTTTATTCTTTCTTGAATAGACTTGTTTGGCATGGTTAAATTCACGTTTTAAACCATTAGAACAATCCGTGTTTTTAGAGTCTGCAATGACAATAATATTGCTTACCAAGGTATCTGCTCTTACAAAATTAACAACCTTACTTTGAAGTAAATCATTAGAAGGTCTTGATTGAAAAACATTATCATACAATTGCAAATTTGTACCAATAGGTGATACTACAGGTATGTTATATCTTCGCAATTCTGATGCCGCTTTATCGAAAGTATTTGTCGTTAATGGACCAATAACGGCATGCACATTTTCAAAGTCGTTTTCATCTATTATTCTTGATACTTCGCTTACTTCGCGCTTTGTATCATAAACATCAACTTTTAGCGATACGCCTAATGTTTTTAATGAATCTATAGCCATTAACACACCCGAATAAAAATCTAAAGAGGCATTTAAATATGGATCATTTTTTATACTCGTTTTAGTATCTGTAGAGGAATCAAAATCAACTTTATTTAATCTAAAAGGGAGCATAATGGCAATATGCTTTGTATTGAAATCGACAATACTATCTACAAGATTAATTCGGTCGGAATCCGCTTGAACAATGCCATTCGCTAAATTGGAATATGGTATTTTTAAAATCATTCCGCTTTTTAAGCCTGTTTCTTTTAAATCTGGGTTTAAATTTTCTAATTCAGCTTGTTCTAACCCTAATTTAAGCTTTAAACGAAAAAACCCTTCTTTTGGTAATACTTTATAATAACTAAACTGTTCATCAACTTCTTGAAGGTCTTCCTTCTCTAAATTTGGCACATTAATTTCCTCTCCCTCTTTTAAAACATCAGCCATATCTGGGTTAATAGCTTCTAATTCAGCTAAAGTAATACCAAATTTATACGCAATGCGCCACTTACCTTCTTTAGGTAAAACCGTATATTTTTTAGTTGCTGAATGTTCTTCAATAACCTCAGTCGTTTTAAAAATGGGGATTTGAAGTTTATCGCCTTTTTTTAAATTATTCGCGTACAGGAATGTGTTGTACTTTTTTATTTCATCTTCAGAAATATTATATTCTTTTGATAAACCATATAAAGTTTCCCTTCTGTTTGTTCTATGCGTTTTAAAACCTTGTAATTCTTTAACAATTGTAATTGTAGGTTTATTAGCTTTTGAAATTGGAATGATTAAAATAGTATTGGGCTTTAATCCTTTTTTAGCGTCTGGATTTAACGTATAAATATCAAAAGGTGTTACGTAATAACGTTTTGATATGTCTTCAATAGTTTCACCTTCTTTTACTTGGTGTGTGCTAAAGTTTTGAGCACTAACTGCATTTATACCAAATACAAATACTAAAATTATAACTAATAAAAATCTATTCATGCTTTATTATTTTGAACCAAAACTATATTAATAGTTTATATACGATGATTTATTACGTTTAAGATGCCTTTCTTAATACTTTATACACATAATATGCCAAAAATATACAACCTTAATAAATAGACACACTTTTTGTTTGAAAGACACATTTCTATTCCCACTCTATGGTTGCTGGTGGTTTTGAACTGATATCGTAAACTACTCTATTAACGCCTTTTACTTTATTTATTATATCGTTTGATGTTTTTTGAAGAAACTCGTAAGGCAAATTTACCCAATCGGCAGTCATGCCATCGGTACTTTCAACAGCTCGTAAAGCGACACATTTTTCGTAAGTACGCTCGTCTCCCATAACACCCACACTATTTACTGGGAGTAACATAGCGCCAGCTTGCCAAACTTTATCGTATAAGCCCCATTCCTTCAATCCGTTAATAAAAATAGCATCTACTTCTTGTAGAATTCGAACTTTTTCAGCAGTAATATCGCCTAAAATACGAATTCCTAAACCAGGACCAGGAAACGGGTGACGCCCCAAAAGCTCTGGGTCTATAGCTAAAATAGCACCTACACGTCTCACTTCGTCTTTAAAAATTGCTCGAAGCGGTTCTACAATTTTCAATTTCATAAAGTCTGGTAATCCTCCAACATTATGATGACTTTTTATAGTTGCCGATGGTCCGCCAGTTGCAGAAACACTTTCAATAACATCTGGGTAAATAGTACCTTGTGCTAACCATTTTACATCTTCAAGTTTATGGGCTTCATCATCAAAAACTTCAATAAACGAATTGCCAATGGCTTTACGTTTTTTCTCTGGATCTTCAATACCTTTTAAAGCATCTAAAAAACGTTTAGAAGCATCAACGCCTTTAACGTTCAATCCCATACCTTCGTATTGATTTAAAACGCTTTCAAATTCATTTTTACGAAGCAAGCCGTTATTAACAAAGATGCAATACAAGTTTTTTCCAATAGCTTTATTCAATAAAACCGCAGCAACGGTAGAGTCTACACCTCCTGAAAGGCCTAAAACGACTTTGTCATTTCCTACCTTTTCTTGAATGGCTTCCACCGTTTCTTCTACGAAAGAATCTGGTGTCCAATCTTGTTTAAGATCTGATATGTTAACTAAAAAATTTTCTAAAAGTTGTTTCCCATCCGTTGAATGATACACTTCTGGATGAAACTGAATAGCATAAGTAATTTCGCCTTCAATTTTAAATGCCGCATTTTTAACATCATGAGTACTAGCCAACAAAATACCGTTTTCTGGTAAATGTTTTATAGTATCGCTATGGCTCATCCAAACTTGGCTGCCTTCTGAAATATGAGCAAAAAATGGTTCGCCCTTTTGAATAAAAGATAAATTTGCACGCCCGTATTCTCTGGTATTCGATTCTGCAACTTCACCTCCAGAAAAATGCGCTAAATATTGTGCGCCATAACAAACGGCTAACATTGGTTTTTTGCCTCTTATTTTAGATAAATCTGGGTGTAAAGCTTCTTCTCCTCTTACAGAAAATGGGCTTCCGGAAAGAATAACAGCTTTGTATTCTTCTATATTAGTTGGAATTTTATTAAATGGATGTATTTCGGAGTAAATGTTGAGTTCTCTAACTCTACGGGCAATAAGTTGTGTGTATTGCGATCCGAAGTCTAAAATTAATACCTTGTCATGTTGCATGCGCAAAAATAGGAATTGATTTTTTAATTACTATTCTATAAATAATGAATTTTCAGATGTTTTATTAACAGTGTTTTTAGGTAAAAAAAATTCTTAATTTTTAACTAATTTGATACTCTTCTGTGTTTCTTTAGTGGATAATTTTAATAAATAAATTCCACTATTTAAATTTGATAAGTCAATACTGAACTCGTTTTTATTTAATGTTGAGTTATTAATCGTTTTTTCAAATACTTCTTTTCCTAAGGTATTGAAAAGTTTAAAATTTACTTCTCCATTTGTATTCTTAAATTGAACAGTCATTATATTTTTTACTGGATTTGGTACTAATTTAAATTCTACGACACTTTCAATTTCATTAATATTTAAGGTATTATTAATAGCCCAGAGTGTAGCATTTTTAAGCATGGTTCTAAAGTCTGTATTACTATCATAATCACTATTATTATGACCTAAAGATGTATAAAATGATTTAATACCAGTCAATGAAACTTCTGGTGTAATAGAGTTGTTATCATCATCATAAGTTATCGATTCTTTAAGCCAAGTAGTTGGTCTTGCAGCATCATATGTGTTACTTCCTGTAGACTCAACTTCTAATAAAATCGTATTATCAGTACTTAATTGTCCGCCATTTTGTTCCCAATAATAATATTCTTCATTTTTGTTCCAAATACTACCAATAGATCCTAAAAAATCAGTAATAGGGTTGCTAGCTTTTACTTCCATATCAGCATTAAAATTATTATTAGTGTGATTTGGACTCGTTTGCACAATAGCACCGACTAATTCATTATAAAAGGGCCAAACCTGATCACGATAAGTATCAGTTGCAGCATGTATTCCTATAAACCCTTTACCACTTGCGATAAAATTTTCTAAAGCTGTTTTTTCTGAAGCTGATAATAAATCACCATCACTTCCCGTCTCATCACTTCCAGAAGTATTTAAAAATACAACTGCATCGTATTGAGCCAAATTTGAGATTGTAAATACATCAGAAGTTTGAGAATTATCAGTTATCCAAATAGGATTACCACTATTATCTCCTAAAGTTTCAAACATAGAAATCCCTGCACTTATGGATTCATGTCTAAATTGATTAGTTTCATGGTAAACTAATATTCTTTTTTGGGAAAACATATTTAAACAAACAAAAAATGAAGAATAGAAAAGTATTTTCTTAATCATAGCAAACAATGAGTTGAATTTATTTTTTCATTAAATATACTAATTAATCGCTTTTAAGTATTAAATAATCACTGAATGATAAGTTTAGTAAAAAATTTATGAAATAGATAATAACAAAGTATTTATGCAAGAAAATCAAAAATAAAACCCTCAAAACTAATTTCTAATTATATATTGTATGCAGTAGATACAACATTAAATTTAGCTTGTCCCCTTTTTGTCCGCACTCTTAATTTTAAACTGAAAACAAGAATTAGTATATTTAAACTATATCAACTGCAATCAGCTTGTAAAATGATACAAAGGTACCTTATCATATTTGCTTTAATTATTGCTTCAAAATATTCAACTTGGCCTCAAAACTTAGAAAAAATAGATAGCCTTTTGAATGTTTACAAAAATCAAAAGCAAGATTCCTCTAAAGTAAAAACCGCACATGCACTTTATGATTCCTATTATGGACATGATCCAAAATTAGCATTACAGTACTCGCTTGAAGGTCTAAAACTTGCAAAAAAAATAAATTATACAAAAGGAGTAGCCAAATCTTACAATCATAAAGGAAGCCATTTTATGATAGCGCGTGAGATAGACTCATCAAGACACTACTTTCAACAATCTATAGACATATACAACAGCTTAAATGAAAGATATGAGGCAGGCTTGGTAACTTATAATATGATTCAGCTATACTATGTAACTGCTGATTATAACAAAGCTTTAAAGAATATTTATGAAGCTATGGAGAAGTACACAAAGCCACATCCGGACTCAATTATAATGATGAAGCTATTTCTCATAAGTGCTAAAGTGTATATGAGGCAAACAGAGTATAATAAGGGTTTTGAGTCTGCATTAAAAGCATTAAAAATTGCAGATACATTAAAATTAGAAACTGAGAAGATAAAAATAAAATCTGCGTTAGCATCGCTTTACCATTACACAGATAATAAAGAAAAGTCTATAGAGATAAAAAAAGAATTACTCGAATTTTATCAAAAACAAAACAATAAGAGAAAAATAGGATTAACCTTAAACGATTTAGGCAATTCTAATTATGTAATAGAAAACTATAATATCGCAATAAATTATTTAGAAGAAAGTTTACGCTATTCTGAAGAAGTGAAAAATCATGGTCTTATTGGTATCACTTTATTTAATATTGGTAAAACTCATGTTAGAATGGGTCAAACTCAAAAGGGAATTGACTATTTAAAAAAATCTATCCATTACTCTAGAAATGTTTCCCATCATCCGCTATCAGAATCTTGGGCTCTGAAAAAATTAGGTGATGTTTATACAGAGGAGATGAATATGCCCGAAAAAGCACTTCCATACTTAAACAGAGCGATAGTATTAGCCGACTCTATTGGTAATAAGGATGATCTTTATCAATCATACAGGGATCGATCAGAAGCTTATGCAGCTTTAGGTATGCATAAAAAAGCATTGGAAGACCACAAAACTTATAAAAACATAAACGATTCTGTTTACAATATTGAAAAATCTAAGGAAATAGAAAGACTTAAGACAGAGTTTGAAACAAAAGAAAAAGAACAGGAAATTACTTTCCAAAAAAATGAAATTAGTCTGCTTGAACAAAAAGCAAAAGTTAGTAACCTTCAAAAATTGATGCTAGGTCTTGGACTATTAATGAGTCTTGGTATTGTTGGGTTTGGTTTTTATGGTTTTAAGGAAAAATTAAAACGCAACAAACTTGAAAAGGAAAAACTTGACAATGAATTAAACTTTAAGAAAAAAGAGTTAACCACCCACGCCTTACATCTAGCAAAAAAAAATGAGGTACTTGAAAACATCAAACAACAAGCTGAAGAATTAAAAACTGCACAGAGTCATTGCGGTTATCAACATCTTATTAGAACCATCGATTTTGACCTACAAGACGACAATAACTGGGAGAATTTTAGCAACTACTTTCAGCAAGTTCATAAAGACTTTAATTCCAAAATTAAAGAACAATATCCAACAATTTCTGCATCAGAACTACGATTCCTTTCCTTGGTAAAAATGAACCTATCCTCTAAAGAGATAGCATCTATTCTTAACATTTCTAGCGAAGGTATCAAAAAAGCCAGATATAGAGTCCGTAAAAAATTAGGCCTAAATGCTAATGAATCCCTTGAAGCTCTTATATTATCTATATAAACAATTAGTTTAACTAAGACCAGTCCCCTTTTAGTCCGTACCCTTTTTAGGCTTGTCCGACTTTTGTCCGTACACTATATTTTATTGAAAACCAAGTAGATAATATATTTGGATTGTCATTAATTTGACAACAACCGCTTTGTGGTCTCTTGCGCTGCTTATGGGTTTGAACCCTCAGGCGCAAGATCACACAAAACAGTATTACAAATCTATTAATTTAAAAGTCATGAAATCACAAAACAAAATTCTCATGTTACTTATTACATTCATTTTAATTATTGGGTGTAGTAAAGATGAATCTATAGAATCTCCTACTGGTACTGGAGAAGTTGAAGTATTAGACCCAACTATTTCTTTAGATGAATTTGAAACCGATGAAGGCCAAATTGCTGTTAGCATCAGTGCGAGAGAAATAGCTAAAAAAGGATATAAACCTTTTACAGCCAGTATTTCATTTGGTGGCGATATTAATCTTGAAGATCAAGATATCGCTATTGATGAATTTAACAATCTAGCCAATTTATCTTTTAAAAATGAAATCTTAGATGATGAGATAAAAGCTAAATTAAAAGAAGGTATTGCTTTAACAGTTATTATAAAGGATGAGATGGGTATGGAGCTTGCGAGAAGAGATTTTCCTAAACTTTCTTTTTTAGCTAACCCATCAGAGCAAGAAATAGATTCTAACACTCTAGAAGACAATTATAAAAATGTTATGCTACGAAATAATATTATTCATTACATGCAAATCGTAGATAAAGATAACAATATTAAAAGTGCCCCAAACTCTGAACTTTATCCAAATACTACAGACCCAGATACTCCTATGAAGGTTACTCCAATTGGAAACTTAGATTATAATATTGATTATACAGAAGACTACACAACCTTTATATTTGAAGAAATAGATGGGGAAGAAGATGTTTTTAATATAAGTGTGCATAAAGGAAACGATATTCATTATTTGTATGCTAGCATGGGAAGCTCCCAACTTGGTAGAATTAACATTCAATCCAAACTAAATCTAAACGCCAATGGTGGAAATACAGGTGCTTCAACGTTTATAAATTACAAGTTTAAAATAACTAAGGCAAAACCTGGTTTATATACAATAACATCTTTATATACAGGAAACCCTATTGTAGTGGATGGAAATCTTTTAAAATCTGGAAATGAAACGGTTAATGAAACTCCTGCTTATTTTAGAATATTAGCTTTTGATATAGATTGGGATATTCAACCGATAGATTATAAATCCTTACCGCCTATAATGCCGCCATCTACCAATAATAGTGAAGTAAATACCACACTACGCAACTGCGGTAATGTTTTGTTAACCCAAGGCATTGGGCAATCAGAAACCGTAACAACCTCTGAAACTGTTTCTTGGCAAGAATCTATGTCTGTTGCCACTACTAATGCGGGTAGTGTGTCTCTATCCATAGGATATGAAGCCGAAACAAAGTTTTTTGGAACTGGAGGCAAATTATCAGCCAAAGTAACAGGAACTTATAATTATAGTAAAACTGAAACAGCAACAACAACTAACTCAGAGAGTTTTGGTAAACAAAAATCAGTTCAGGTAGCTGTAAAGAGAGAAGTTGCGGTTCCTGCTGGAGAAGCTGTTTCTGTTATTGATGTTTATCAAAAATATGAGTATGTAAAAGTTCCTTTTGTACAGCGCTTTAGAATTTATGGTAAGTATCAACAAGACAATTCAGAATTAAGTGGAAAAGAAATTGCAACACAATTTGCATTTAACAAATTTACAGGTGTAATCACAGACGTACAGGAGAAATTTATTGAAGTAACCGTAAAAGGAAATACAATATTGGAAAGACTCATACAAACTTCAACAGAAATACGTAATATTCAAAACGCTTGCGATTAGTTTTTTTAAACTTTAATGAATTAGTTAGTTACAAAAAGCAAGTCTTTAAAAGGCTTGCTTTTTTTTACAATGCAACATAACAAACTAACTGCTTAAGGGTTTTAAATGTACAATTAAGCTAGGAATAAGCTGTGTGCATTGTGATCCGAAGTCTAAAATTAATAGCTTATCATGCTGTATACACAGAAATAAAAATTGATTTTATATTGAGTAATTACTATTTGCGATTTTTTGAAATACTTTTTTAAAAACATAAAAATTACTAAGAAATCATCCTATAATAGTTATGTAACCCTTTTGTCTTACCTATATATTTTAGAGCCTTTTAATAATTCGTATCTTTATTTTAATAGATATGTTTTACTATGAAAAAATTTGTACTACTCTGCGTAATATACCTTTCAATCAGTGAATTCGCTTTAGCTCAAAACAAAAAATACGTTGATAGTCTTACCCAATTATTAAAAATAAGACCAGATGACACACTTAAAGTTGGGGATTACGGGACCTTACACGAACAACTTATGTTTAGTAATCCCGAACTAGCTTTAGAATATGCAAAAAAAGCACTCAAGCTTTCCAAAGAACTTAATTACAACACCGGAATTGCTTCAAGCAACTTACAAATAGGCAATTATTATTATAATAAAAACAGTATTGATTCAGCTAAATACTATTATAATAAAGGGTCTAAAATAGCAAAACTAAATTCTATAACTCTCGTACAAATTTTCGCAAATCATTCTTTAGCATCCATAGAAAAAGATTCGGGTAATTACAATGAAGCCATTGATATTGTAATGCGAAACATAAATTTATACGATAAGAATCAACAGCTTAAAGCTCTACATAATAAAATTCCGTTTAACCTTATTGGTGCTGAATATGAACTTTTAGGCGAAATACAATTACTAAAAGGAAACTATAATATTGCATTGAAAGAAACTTTAAATGCTTTACGTTTTTTTGAACAAACAAAAGATGAAATTAGAAAAGCTGATGCACTTAAGCAATTAGGTAATATTGAAAAGGCTTTAGGAAACAATGAATCAAGTATTCAATATAGTCGAGAAGCTTTAAATATTTATGAGAAGCATGAAGATTTTTTCTACCAATCTTCAACAGCAAATCAAATTGGAGAAAATTATATAAAACTTAAAAATTATAATAAAGCTGAAACGTATTTCAAAAAAAGCCTTAAAATTATCTCAAGACACAAAATCATTAAAGGATGGAGCTGATGCTATCAATGGTCTAGGGATGATTTACTTTCAAGAAAAAAAATATCAAGAGGCTGAAAACCAACTATTATCATCTTTAAAAAAATATAAAGAAATCGGTTTTAAAAATAATATCGCTTCAGTTTTAAATCAATTAGCACATGTAAAATCAGCTGAAAATAATTGGAATATATCCTTAGATTATATAAATCAATCTATTGATATAAATAAGAGTATTGGAGCTATAGCTAACCTAAGCGAAGATTATCTACTCCGTTCTAGAATTTATGAACAATTAAACAGAGTTAATCCAGCATTATTGGATCTTAAGCAGCACCAAATAATAACTGATTCTTTATTCAGCGCAACTAAATCTCAACAAATAGAAGAGCTCCGCACCATTTACGAAACCGAAAAAAAAGAACAGCAAATTCAAATTCAAAAAAATGAAATTGATTTACTAAACATTAAAAGCAAAGTCAATAATCAGCAACGTTTATTAATGGCTTTAGGTTTACTACTTGCATTAATAGGAGTTTACGCTTTTTACCAAAGAAATAAACGTAATAAACTCGCCAAAGAAAAAGCCGAAGCCGATTTAGAGTTTAAAACCAAAGAACTCACTACGCACGCACTACATCTCGCTAAAAAAAA
>TARA_R110002111_G_scaffold201772_1_pt1 | contig 11986 bp, 12 predicted proteins | sample TARA_R110002111 | Tara Oceans TARA_R110002111 (sample SAMEA4397363) | marine metagenome | biome: Polar Biome; feature: [ZZZ] marine water layer (ENVO:01000295); material: water (ENVO:00002006), including particulate matter (ENVO:01000060) such as... | depth 199 m | reverse complement strand
TCTGTATCTCCACCATATTTACCTACATTTTCTGGAGGTGTACCTACTAAACGTACATCTTTATAATCCTCGTAAACAAAGTAGTAAAACTCATTGCCTTGATAAAATGAACGTACAGAAACAGTATATTTTCCGCCTTCACTATTTTCTTGTTCAATTTTAGCAATCTCTTTATTAAGTGCTGCTTCGCGTTCTTTTTCGCTCATGCTATCATTAACTTGAGCCAACATACGTTTAGAAACGTCGTCCATTCTCACAAAAAAGCGAACATATAGACTTTCTGGCTTCATTTCTTCTGCCTGAGAACCAGCCCAAAAACCATTTTTTAAATGATTCTGTTCTGCTGTAGACAATTCTGCAATAGCATCATAACCACAATGATGGTTAGTTAATACTAAGCCACTATCTGAAACTATACTTGCCGTACAACCTCCGTTAAATTGTACAATGGCATCTTTTAAACTTTGATTGTTAATACTGTAGATTTCTTCGGGTGTTAATTGCAAACCCATTTTTTGCATATCGCGATAATTTAAGCGCTCTATATGCATTAAAAACCACATACCTTCATCTGCCATTACTGACGTAAATGAGATGATAAAGGCAATAATTGTAAGGGATATTTTCTTCATGTTTTGTTGTTTTAATTATCGTGTTAAAAATAATGAAATTTATGTGGTTTCAGTAGTTGTAAAAGTGTTAAAACTACTATTCCATAAAACAAAAAACACCCACTCTTTCGAGCAGGTGCTTTCCCTAACAAAAAAACTCAAAAAACATCATAATCAACTTATGATTTGATTCATCTAAACCCTAACCTTAGATGCATCTTTCTTGCTAGTGAACAATCAACAAAAACTAATCTGCTTCCCCACAGATTAACTCATCGAAAGTTTTTAAAATCTATAACTAACAGTTCCTTTTAAAAAGAAAGGTGTTCCGGGTGTAAAATGAATTTCTTCTACAGATGCTGCCTCGTTTTGTAAGCGAGATTCTGTTGCAAATTGTGTTTCATTCCAATCCACATCAAATAAATTTTCTACGGCTAAACCAAAAGTGATCTGGTTCAACGTATAATTCACATTAAAATCTGTAACCATATAACCTTCTGCTACAATAGAATTATCTTCATTGGCTGCTCTATCATCTAAATATCTAAAACGCAATCCACCTGAAAATCCATTAAGATCATCAATAGACAAACCACCTGTTAATGTAAAATCTGGAGCTAAAGGAATATAATCCTCACCATCTGGTTCATCTATACTTCTGGCATTGGTTAAGGTGGCATCTGTATCTAAAAACAACCAATCATTAAATTGGTAACGCAATCCTAAATCTAATCCGTAACGTCTTGTTTTTCCGCTTGGTTCTACAATACCTGCATCACCTACATAAACAAACTCTTGCTCTAAAAACAAATACCAAAGCGCTGAGTTTACAATTAACTTAGAAAATGGTTTCCATACTGTTCCTAAATCTGCACCATAAGATCGTGGTAAAACAGCTTCACCTCCATTGGCTACAACGACTCTTGTGTCATTAGAATGAAATCCTAATCCAGATTTTAAATACAACTGTAAATTATCTTGGGCATTATAAAAGAAATTCAATTTTGGACTTACAATTTTTTTGGTTTCAGATAAGGTTTTATAGTTAGTTTGAAGTGCGTCATTGTACATAAACTTAAAATAATCTAACCTTAAAGCTGGTGCGATTTTTAATTTTCTAAATTCAAATTCTGCATTAACAAAAGCATCAATATTAGTTTGATTAATATCACCTAATTGGATGTTTTCTAAAATTGTAGACCTATTTAAAGTTCTCGATAATTCTGTATCATCAGAAATATCATGTCTAATACCTATACCAGATGTTAATATCAATTCCGTTTCACCTAAAAAGGTTGTGTGCGAAATCGCTGTATTTACACCAAATATATTTCGGTCTTCCTTTTGTTTTATTTGATCTCCACTTATAGGATCTTCTAAAAAGAAAGTGAAATTAGAATACAGCTCAAAAGCATAATGTGAATAAAACGCATTAGCCTTAAGTTTTGTATTATCATTAATATATTTATCGAAGGTTACATTGAAATTTGTACGTTCCGTTTCACCTCCTTCAGTATCATCAATGGCACCAAATCTTGAAATATTGCCATTATCAACTTCGCGTTGTGGAATTTGACCTGAAGCATCCCAACGACTTGTAAAATGTGATGCTGTTAAAGTCAGTTTATCATTCTCTGGCGAAAACACCACGTACTTACCAAAAAGATTCAAACGGTTAAAATTTTGAGGAGAATCGTATGGACCATCAGTAGCTATATATTCCATAGCCACATAAGCATTTTGGTTTTTGGTATTCTCCATTAAATTAAATAACCCAACAGTTCTTAAGCTATTAAATTGACCAACGGAAAACAAAATTTCGCTTTCTTTTAAATAATCCTTCGTTTTAAAATCCACATAACCAGCTGTGTTAAAATCACCTTGCTGAGCATAATATGCACCTTTACCAAAATCAATTTTATTAACCGTTTCCGGAATTACAAAATGTAAATCACTATACCCTTGACCATGTGCATGAGACACCATATTCACTGGCATTCCGTCTACTGAAAGCGATATATCTGTTCCGTGATCTATATCAAAACCACGTAAAAATATCTGTTCTGCTTTTCCTCCACCTGCATGCTGACCAATAAATAATCCAGGTACTTTACGCAGCACTTCTTGTGATGAATTTACAGGTGTAACATTTAAATCTAATCGTGAAATGGTGCTAACCGTATTTAATTCTTCGGTAATTACCATTTCATCTAATTGAAACATTTTTTCTTCAAGAATAATCTTAAAATCCTCAACAACATCTAACGTAATTCGTTTGGTTTTATAACCTAATAGACCTATTCTAATAGAATCACCTATTTTGGTGTTAGCGATTACAAACACACCATTTTCTGAGGTATGCGCATGATTTTCTGTGGTTTCATTATAAATATATACAGCTTCTAATGGCTGATTGAGTTCATTGACGACTAATCCTTTTAAATTTTGAGCCGTTAGAATTAAAGATGAACAACCAAAGATGAGCATTACTAAAATTTGCTTTTTCATCTTTATAAATTTTTAATCTTGGTTGTCATTAAAGGCCCTAACTCATATATACTTGCTATTAGTTCTTCCTTTAATGGTTTAATTTCATCTGTTTTACCCGCTGCTTTATAAATCTCAGCAACATGATATAGCACAGCTGGCTCAAAGGTTTTACCATCTACAAATTCTTCAATAATTTGATTTGCTTTATCAACATCACCTTGCTTAAAATAACTCCAAGCTAATAAATCGTAAGACAATGGTGTTGGTCTGTTTTCAACTTCTGTAGTCGCAAAATCTATAGCAATTTCTGGTAATAATAAATCGTCTGTAAAAAGCGTCACATTGTATGCGTTGTACATGTCACCATATTGCTTGTTACTTACGGCTACCTGATAATTTTCTAAAGATTTTGACTTTAAGTCTAAGTTATTCTGAAATTCTGCAACCTCAGCTTTTAATAATTCGTAATCTGGTGCTTGGTAGTAACTTGAAACATGATTTAAAATTTTCAATGCCTCTTCTGCATTATTCTCATAAGAATATACAATCCAAGCAATTCCTTTTTTAGCATAAGCATCATTTGGATCTAACTCTAAAGCTTTTAGAAAATATTTATATGATTTTTTAATATCGCCTGCATGTCCATAAAAATCTGCTGAGTTAGTGTAAGCCCATTGTTTCATGCCTTTTAAATTAGAAGATTCTGCAATTTTTGTAGCTTTCTCCATGTTTTCAATGGCTCCTTCTAAATTACCATTATGATCTTCCCATTTTGCTAAACGTATTAAATAATCAAAATCAGATGTGTTTTTAATCGCTTCTAAATACGATTCTGCTTCAATATAATTTCCCAATTCTAAATGTACATCAAAGAGCATTTTTTTAGTTCCATTGATTTTATCACCAATGGCTTCGGCTACCTTTAATTTTTCTAATGCTTCTTTAAATCGATGTTGAGAAATATAATTTGCAGCTAAACTTTTTAAATAAGAGCCATTTTTCTCATTGGTAACTTTAATAGCCTCAAGTAAATCATACTCAGCTTGTTTTAAATATTCTATATTTCCTGTAGCACTAAATAGTTTTGAATATGCACTTGCACGTTTTCCTAAGTATGGAAATTGATTTGGGTTTGCATCTAGTTTGTCTGTCCAAATTTGCGCTGCTGCCAATAGTTCAGTTTGGCTGTCTGTGTGTGTTAAATATGTATTGTAGTCTTCTGCATTAGTAACCTGTTTAGAATTACAACTAAAGACTACTACTAATAAAATAAAGGGAAAGATTTTTTTGAGTATCATGGTTATAGGTTTTTGAGTTTTCAATTAAAATAATCTTGAAGTAAAGTGTAAACTTCACTTCAAGATTTTAAGATTTATAGCTTACCAAGGTGATGCTAGGTAAGGAAATGATGATGAAAATGCTTTATCATTCGCATCTACATTATCATTTGATAACCCTGGATTTTCTGAAAAATCTTCACCACCAAAAATCAGTAATAATTCTACTGTAATAACGTCGTCAGCCAAAGCTCTACCTGTTAATACATTTGTTCCATCATAGAAAGTAGTTGTCCCATCTAAAGACACATTAAGGACATCAGTAGCCAATAAACCTGTAAATTGAGCAGAAGTTAATGTTAAGGCATTTGCATCTGTAGGTGTATTATATGCAGGACTCAATCCTTCTAAATTATTTTGAAACATTGTTTGAAATGCTGCACCTTGCTCTGAAGGAATTGTGGTATTAAAAGCATCTTTCATTCCACTCGATACAAAAACAGTGTTTACTGCTGGTCTTCCCATTTGATCTTCTTGCGTGTATGTTCCGCTAAAATTTGGTTCTGTTGATATGTTTATATCATCATCGTTATTACAATTTAAAGCTGTCACTGACACTAAAATTGCAATGGCGTAAAGTTTTATATTATTAATTTTCATCTGTTCTAATTTTTAAATTTTTATTATTGTTTTCTTTTAGATTCTACCCAAGTATTGATTGTACCTGAACCTCCAATCATAGATTTTGGCACTTCAATCACTATAGACATTACATTAGTGCCTGCAAAAGTGTCTGTACCTGGACTATTAAAACTGGAAGCATTACCTGCTATAATTTGTCCATACTGTGCAAAATCCATAAAGAATGGATCATCTCTTGGGCCAGCGAAAAATTTCATCCCATTAGCATTTTCAATAATGGCGCTTGCACCATAAGCCGAAATATCTACAGATGCTTGATTTGCTGTGGTAGAAGCAATTGTACTATTTAAACCTGTTTGCGATGGAGCAACTGGCCCGAAAAAATACATTTTGCCATCTCTGGCTGTAGCTTGTATTACTAAATCCTCTACCTTATCATCATTAGTATCAATGTTAAATTCTATTAGAACATTCTCATCGAAAGCTGCATTTTGAGTATCGCTACCAGCACCCAATAATCCTTGAACATTAGCAACAAATGCAATGTTAGAATCGTCTTCACCTTCAAAGGCATAAAAATCTGTGATGTCACTTGTACCACCTTGCACTGCAGGAGCATCAATATGATCTGCAGCAATTGCTACCAATGTCGCAATACCTAGTACTGCTGTTGAAATTAAAAATTTTGTTTTTTTCATAATTTTGAGATTTTTGTTAATTAATTGTGTCTCTGCTCTACCTACGAAAAAATGAAATAGGCGGTTTTGTTAAAGTTTTGTTAATGAAATAAAATCGTGGAGTTTTGGTATAAAAATTTACCTTTGCTACATCAAATAAGATGTTATGAATCCATCAGCTAATGGCTGGATAAAAAAATTACTCAATCAAGTCTCAGAGACGAAGTACGCTGAGACAGATAGCTACGAGTTTTACAACCGCTTAAAACAAGCTGGATTTATTTATGGAAGTAACATTAAAGTGGTTTTAGATATCGTTAAACCATTTGATCTCACTGAAGAAGAACGCTGTAAAATTAATCTGCTTCTCACCTATTATTTTGTTTACAAAAAAGGAAAATCTCAAGAAGATTTTACAGATAGTTTAATTAGATACTACAAAGCTATTAGCGATCAGAAACGTTCGTTTTTTGAAGAATTATTTGGAGATAAAACACCAGATAGTTTGTTGGAAAAAATGATACATAAGCGTATTCATATCGATGATAATTTTATTACCAAAAACTTTAATTATTTTTTAATTAATGCCCTTTTATTTGTTGATGTGTTAGGCTATCAGCGATTTTTAAAGGATGAAAATGATATAAAGAATTATGTCAATAATCTTGAATCGGCATTAGAAACTATTGTATTCTCAGTTATTGATAATAAATCTGAAAAAACAGAATACGACGAAAATCTTGTAAGACTGTTTGAAGACTCTATTAGACAAAAGAATGCAGAATTGCCATCTTACAAAGATGCCGTGTCATTTATAGATGCTCCGTTTGAAAAACTATATGCTATAGACCTCGTTTGCATGGCGTCTTGGACAGATAAGATAATAGACACTGAAGAACGAGAATTCTTAGTGCGTTTAAAAAATGATTTAACTATTGATACTGATATCATTGCGCAATCTATGAATGATATTAATATATTTTATGATGAGCACAAAGATGATGTAGCCTTTTTAAGTTCTAAAAATCTTGCACAGAGTTTTTATGACAATAGCAGTAAAGTGGTTTCTAAACTTATTACCAGAAATAGTAAGCGTTTAATAAAAGAATTATCGGAAAGCAAGGAAGCCATGACACTACTTGCGCAATCTACACAACGAAATCTTACTGATGATGAACAGAAAAAAATTCAAACTCAGTTATTAGATATTTTTAAATCTATTCCTAGTTTGGCTATTTTTATGCTACCTGGAGGCATGTTACTTTTACCGCTGTTTATAAAGTTTATTCCTAAATTATTACCATCTGCTTTTGATGATAATAGAATAGATGATCAAAAGAAAAACGATTAAAATAATACACTTCCTTATAAATATTAAAATCAGTTAGTATTTATTCTAACCAATTTTTAAAATCCTTTACGCGTTCTCTAGCAACAATAATATCTTGCTCGTTAAAACGGTTCAGTTTTATTTGAAGTCGAGAATTGGTATAACTTACCATATCTTTTATGGCATTGATATTTATATAGAATTTTCTACTAATTCTAAAAAACACATTAGGTTCTAATTCTTCTTCTAATTGATCTAAAGTTGCATCTAAAAGATAATTTCTGCCTTCATTGGTATAAGCATACGTGCCCTTATTTTCGCTATAAATACATTCTATATCTTCAATATTTATCAATTTTAAATGCTGACCAACTTTTACAGAAAAACGCTTTTTATATTCGCGCTCAATAGGATTAACCAATAGATTCTTTATATCATTAAAATCTAAAGTAACCGATTGTTTTTGAGGTGTTCTTCCGGTGTATTTTTCAACAGCCGTTTTTAAATCCTCATCATCAATAGGTTTTAATAAATAATCGATACTATTTAGTTTGAAGGCTTGTAAAGCATACTCATCATAAGCTGTTGTAAAAATCACAGCCGACTTTATATCAATAGCTTCAAAAATCTCAAAAGACAAACCATCACTCAACTGAATATCTAAAAAAATCAAATCTGGATGTTCGTTATTCTGAAACCAGTCTATCGATTCTTCAACAGAATGCAACATGGTATCTGTATTCATATCCAAAGCTTTTAGCATGCGTTGTAGTCGTCTTGCTGATGGTTTCTCGTCTTCTATAATGATTACATTCATTCTTTTAAATTTGTTTACTTAATAACTTAACTATCTATTCCCAAAAGGTCTTTTCTTCTTCTTTATCTTTTAGAAACTGTGCTGTTTTTTTGTCTTCCCAACTCTTTTTAAAAATTCGTTTTCCTTTAAAAACATTTAGTCCATGGATAATAATAAAAACCGTCCAACCTACTAAAACACTCAGATTTAAACTAATGATGTTGTTTTTATATGGTCCTGCCACAATATATAAATTATATAAAAGAAGTGCTACCACTACCACATAACCCGCTAAATGAATATAGAAAACTTTTACTTTTCTAACCTTATCCTTTGCTTTTCTTAACTGCTGTTTTTTGAGATCTTGATTCATAATATTAGTATTAAATTACTCCCAATGTTCACGGTCTTTGTCCATATACTCTTGTATTTTTTTCTTTTCCCAATCCTTATTAAACAGAAAATTTGGACCAAAAACACCCAAGAAATGGAACACTAATCCTATGCCCCAAAATACAGCTGTCGCATAAGGGCCAAATCCAGAAAAACCAGCATTAACACCTATTAGTATAATTAAAAAAATATTGACAACCACATAAACAGCTAAATGCCAATAAAAACCAATTAAAGCATCTACTTTTTTCTTGGCCCTTAAATAAGCTTCTTCAGTTCTAAAATCGCTAGATTTATCTGGTTCTTCGTATGGTTCTATATGATATTTTTCCATGGTACGTTATTTTTAATCTTTTTGTAATTCATCATTCATATATTTTTCAATTTTTCGCTCTTCCCAATCCTCTCCTAAGATAAGCGGAAGTCCAAAAACTGAAAATGCATGCAACGCAATTGCTATTCCCCAAACTAACCATGTAGCAAGGGTAGAAAAATCATAAAAAGCTTGATAAAATGTTTCACCCATATTCATATTACTCATCACTTTTACAACTGTAATAATGGTGTTAATTATAAAGTAAACTCCTAAATGCGTGTAAAAACGCTTTAGCTTTTCAACTTTATTTTTAGCTTTTAAAAACTTTAAATTTGAATCTTGTTCTTTCATAATTTCATAAAATTAATTCCAACGATTCTTCTGATCTTGCTTGTTCATGTATTCTTCAATCTTTCGTTTTTCCCAGCCAGCGCCTAGAGCTCCATCATCTACAAACACTTTATAAGCTTGAAAAACTAAACTTAAACCCCAACCAAAAGCTGGAAACCAAAACCATTGTATCGTCATATAAGAATAATTATACCAGATAAAAACTAAAAATGGTATGACAAATACGTAAGAAATTAAACTGTAATAAAACCCTTTTAATTCTTCTACGCGTTTGCGAGCTCTAACATAATCGTCGTTAAGACGCTCTTGTGATTTTTGTGCTGTTCTCATGATTGAAACTTGTTTTGTGAGCATCGGAATTGCTACTGCAAAATCCTTTTCTCGTTGATTGATGTGTACTATTCGTTTTGAAAGTAGTTGGTATCGTTGTTTTATATTTTCTAAACCAACACCACTACTCTTCTTTACTATTTGTTTTGGTTGCAAATTATTCATCACTACCAAGTAATCTCCATCTTCGTATATTTTTACATGTAATGGTTTAGTTGTTGTTACCATATTATGCTTTACGGCATTTTCTAAAAGTAACTGTAATGATAAGGGCACTACTTTGCTTTCTGGATTTGATGCCTTATCCGGAATTTCGAAAATGATACTATCTTCAAATCGCATTTTTAAAAGCGACATGTATGTTCTGGCAAAATTCAATTCTTCATCTACCGTTACCAATTCTTTACTTTTCTGTTCTAAGACATAGCGGTAAACTTTTGATAATGACGTTGTAAATTTTTGCGCGTTTTCTGGATTTTCTTCAATTAAGCTTGTTAATACATTTAAGCTATTAAATAGAAAATGAGGATCTAACTGGTTTTTTAAAGCATCAAACTTGGCGCTTGCTGCACCTGCTATAACCTTTTGTTCTTTTATTTTATTTTTCTGGTAACGATTATAGAAATAAACAACATGAAAAACAGTTACAATAGTTAAGGTAACCCATAAACCAAAAGAATAACCTCTCCAAGATTCTCGACCAATAAAGGTCTCAAAATCCATATCGTATAAAACTATCGCAGTAAACAGTCTTAAAAAAAATATACCTATTAGAGTAATAACCGTACTACCAATACTACCGTAAATCACTCTTTTAATAGTTTCTCCTGGTTTCCATGTACGCTTTTCCATGTAATAAAAAAACGTCATATTAGAATACCCTAAGACAAATGCATAAAGTTGATAAAACCCAAAGTCTATTAAAAAATCACTAACAGATTTAAATTCAAAACCACCAGAAAACAGATGTCCTATTACAAAGACTGCACTACCAATAGCAAAGGTTAGTATAATTTTTTTTAAAGACTTTTTCATGTGTTAAATATTTATTATGCTTTGCATTCTTTAGCTACCATTACTGCACGTTCTTTCCCCCAATTTGGATGAAGTTCACTCTTTGGTTTAAAGGTATCAAAAAGTTTAAGCGATGCTTCAATGTCTTTACAAAATGGGGCTGTATCTTGACCAAAATATTTTGCGCTATTTAAGTTCCAATCTGCTTTACAAAATGTAGCTCTAGGATTCTCTGGTTCTAACACTAACGCTTTGCTATATAATTCATTTATTTTTGCTCCATATTTCATACCGTAAGTCATTCCATCAAAAACAACCCAATTGGTAAAAATCTGAGCTTGCATTATCATTAACTCGGCATTATCTTCACTGATCGTCATTGCCAAATCTAAATGTTCTTGTGCCTTATCTAACTGCGCTTTTAATACGGTTCCGTCTTTCTCATTCCAGCTTTTTAAGCTATTAATCTGAGCAATGTAATAACTAGGCAACCATTCTTTTGGTTCTGCTTTTGCTATACGTTCAAACATATTTTCTGCATCGTCCATGTTACCGTTTTGCCAAAGAGTAAAGGCTTTAGTCATTCCTTTTTCAAAATTTGTTTGTGCAGTTGCAATTCCTGACATTACAAGCAATGCGATGATGATTATATTTTTCATTGTTATAATATTAAAGTGTTATAGTTATTGATTTGTTGTCTCTTAATTCAAATTTAGCATCTTCCCATTGTGGTGGCCCCATGAAACCTTTAGCATCATTAGAGCATCCGTAATCTTCAGAAGGAATACCAAAAAAGTTGGTATCCATTTTCCCGTTATCATTTTCATCATGAAAGATTGAAACAGCATAAGTTCCATTAGGAATATCTTCAAAAGTTACTGTACATTGATTATTTTTTATAACACTTTTAGACCCTTTATACGATGTGTTTAAAAAGTTGTTTTCAGCATTATAAAGCGCAATAAACATTTTACCATCATTATTACTAGCCTCTTTAACATTCACCGTAATTGTGAAATTATCTTGAGCTTCTAGTTGAAACCCTAAAGAACTAATAATAAAAACAATAATGATTTTGGTAAGTATATTCATGGTTATATAATTTTATTTGATACAAATATCGAATACAAGTCTTGGTTTTTAAAACTGATATTACTGAAATGTGTTTTTTATATGATGAACTGTGATTATTATATAATTCTATTCAAAAACCGTAACTTTTCAATGAAGTTTTATACTTGTATTACTAAAGTGACTGAGCTTTAAAAATAATGCATTAAATAATGAAAGCAACATTTAAACTTGTTACCTATAAAAAAAGCATGGAGGAAAAAGACGGTTTTGCCGTCACTGTTATTACGTCTTTTATACTCGTTATGGCTGGTGCTTACTTGGTTATTGAGTTAAAAATGAACCCTTTTATTATTGGTATTATACTTATTGGTTACAAATATATTATTGGTCCATATATAAGAAAACAGTTTACAGATTGGGTTAAGGAAAGAGATATTACTGGTATTGTGGAATTCTTTGACGACTATTTAGAAGTTAAAAACAATACAAATTCCACAAAAATAATGTACACAGAATTAGAATCTATCTACATAAATTATAATCACATAAAGGGAAAATCATTTTCTGCAAAAGACATTATACATAATGGTTTAGCAGAAATAAAACTGTATACCAAAGACGAAGAACTAAAAAAATTCAAATTTCTAATAGAGAATGAAAATCAAATTAATGACCTAAAACCTAT
>TARA_R110002111_G_scaffold260069_3_pt1 | contig 12088 bp, 10 predicted proteins | sample TARA_R110002111 | Tara Oceans TARA_R110002111 (sample SAMEA4397363) | marine metagenome | biome: Polar Biome; feature: [ZZZ] marine water layer (ENVO:01000295); material: water (ENVO:00002006), including particulate matter (ENVO:01000060) such as... | depth 199 m | reverse complement strand
TCACTAAACAGTACGCAAAATGCAAGATTGAATGTCCTTACCACCTAGACTGAGATTGCTGGTCCAGCGCCACGGTTTACCGGCCACCAGCTTACGCCGAGGGAGAAACAATTCCCAAATCGCCATCCCGATCAGTATCGCCACGAAGCAGGCGAGTCTGATGACCACCACTGTTGTTGGTTCTACACCATCCATTAATTTTACCCGCGAAGAGAAAGAATCCCGGTAAGCTTCGAATTCCACAAAATAGACGATCAAGAACTCATTCTGTTGACTTAGAAAACGAGCACTTTGCCGGCATCCATGGTCCAGTTCGTGAGTTCGTCCAGGCTGCTGCGATGACAGCCTTCGACGAGTTCATCATCGGTGACGGCCCGTGCATCCATGCAGGAGGCGCAGACGCCGACTTCTCCACCGTGCTTGAGAAACTGTTGCAACATGAGCTCCAGATTGTAGTAGCCTTGCGGAACTTTCTGTCCCCGTCTGGCACACGCTGCCGCATCCCCGATCAGAAAGACATTCACATTGTTCTCTGCACGCCGAACGAGACTGCCGGCAAGCCGTAGCCCATTATAGGAATACTCGTTGCCGTAAGGTGGACCATTGAGAATGATCAGATAGCTTGTCATGACAGTCTCCCTCAAGCTTAAAGATAGAATCAGAATTTGTTCTCTCAGACCGGTTATTCTTTGGCCTTCTTGAACCCGGCAGCAATCAGATCTTCGTATCCAGGTTTGAGTGGCCGCACGTCGTAGCCGTGTTTCAACAGAATATCCGCTGCTCTGCAGGAGCGAATACCGACGGCACAGTGCGTATAGATGATCTGATTTTTGGAAATCCGTTTTGACAGGGTTTTCGGGGAGATCCCATTGCGTAACTCACTAAGGGGCAGGAAGGTCGCGCCTGCGATGTGACCGTCGTCCCACTCACTTTTTTCGCGCACGTCCACCAGAACCGCTTTGTCCTGGTCCATATTTTTCTTGACTGTCGCCAGTGAATCTTTGGTAGGCTCCGCGCCGTTTAAAGTATTCACCAGCAGCACTGCAGTGACCAGCACTAGAGAAAATGTTTTCAAAGAGTTCATTGTGTTCTTCATCCTTTCGCATTGATTATTGTAAAACGGGTCTACGAATTAATGTCCTGTATTTTTTCCTGTGATCTGGATCAGACCTTCCAGCACCTGTTTGATTTCGGCTTGAGTAGTAGTGCGTCCCAGGCTGAAACGGACAGCCCCCAGACCCACAGCGGTGGGAACCCCCATCGCCGCCAGTACCGGGCTGATCTCAACACTTCCTGCATGACACGCTGAACCGGTCGAGGCTGCCAGCCAGGGGAGCCGGGCCAAAATATCTCCCCCGTCGCGGCCGGGAAAACTAACGTTGAGTGTGTTCGGCAACCGGCGCTCCGGATGGCCATTCAGCACAACATCTTCTCCGAATGCTGATTTCAGCTTCTGCCAGAAGTCATCGCGGAGTTCCCTGGTCTGTGTATTCTCCAAAGTCTGTTGCGCGAGCGCACAGGCCGATCCCAGCCCGACGATCTCAAGAATATTTTCCGTCCCGGCCCGGCGACCCGCCTCATGCCCGGCACCATGCACAAGCGGTTCCAGGTCGATTTCTTCGCGCACAAACAACGCGCCTACGCCTTTGGGACCATACAGTTTATGACCGGCGACGGAAAGCAGATCAACGTTCATTGTATCGACGTCCACCGGAATCTTACCTGCCGATTGAGCGGCGTCTGTATGACAGAGGACTTCGTATTCTCGGGCGAGCGCTGCAATCTCTTCAATTGGCTGGATGGTGCCGACTTCATTGTTCGCATGCATGATCGAAATCAAAACTGTGTTTTTACGGATCGCATGCCGTACCTCTGCGGGATCGACCAGACCCTGGCTGTCTACGGGCAGACAGGTCAGTTCGGCTCCCAGGGACTGCAGGAACCGGCAGGGCTCCCGTATCGCCGGGTGTTCGATCTGGCTGATAATGAAGTGCGGAGTCGGAACCTCCGACTGTTTCGCGAAAAAGATCCCCTTCAAGGCCTGATTATTGGCCTCGCTCCCGCCGGAAGTAAACACAATTTCCGTCGCATCACAGCACAACAGTGACGCGACCTGCGAGCGAGCGGTTTCAATCGCATCACGGGCGGGGGCACCTGCCCAATGCAGACTGGAGGGGTTGCCGTACGCTGCGTGCAGGTAAGGCTTCATCGCCTCTGCCACCTGCCCCGCCAGGGGAGTCGTCGCATTGAAGTCCAGATAGACCGGATCTCTCATTGTGGCGCCTGTTGAAGAGAGGTTCTGGAAGACTTTACTTGTGAATTCGCACGCTCCTGTCGCTGGCGGGCTTTTTCCAGTCGTGCTTTGTGGGTCTGGATCTCTTCCGGGGAGCGTTTTACCACAGGCTCGTCACGGCCCACTAATGCCAGCAGGTCTTTCACCAGCCGGGGGCGAGACAGATAATAACAGCGAAGTGCTCCGTCCTGGGCATAATCAACTAGTTTCGCATGCCGCAGCACACCCAGATGCTGCGAAATGTTGGCTTGCCGCGCTGGCAGAAGTTCTTCCATATCCGTCACGCATTTTGGCCCTACCAGCAGTTCCAGCAGGATTGCCAGTCTCGTGGGATGCGAAAATGCTTTCAGCATTTCTGCTGCCGGTTGTGTTTCGAGCATGATCTCTCCGTTTCATTAATTTACATTCGCATATTCGATTTACCGAATACTCTAGATTAAATGACCATACGCTGCAACTGTCCCGCATTCGTTTACGAGAGAGTATCAGAGAGAATGCGCACCATCAGTTGATGCCGCTGGTATTTGTGACGGGAATAGGATAGGAAAGCAGTGACGATAGTATGCATCGACCATATATGAGTGGTATCTTTCATAATTCAGTTAGGATATACTCCTGAATATGAAATCTTTTGTCTGGTACATCCTGGCAGCGTTCGCTGAAATCGGAGGATGCTTTACATTCTGGGTCTGGATTCGGCAATCAAAAAGTTCATTCTGGATTATCCCAGGAATGTTGTCGCTGGCATTTTTTGCGTATACACTCACCAGAATTGATTCGTCCCATGCAGGTCGGGCTTACGCTGCCTATGGGGGCATATACATCGTGTCGTCGCTGCTCTGGCTCTGGGTTGTTGAGAAGACTCAGCCGGATCGCTGGGATGCATTAGGAGCCACTATTTGCATCTTCGGAACATTAATCATCCTCTTCGGACCACGCTCTTAGCGTGGATTTTCAGTGTCAATTGATCCTCTATAACATTTACGTTCTTACCCAGCAGCTCATTAACAGAAAAGAAATGATTCAATAACTCTGCAGTTATTCGGAAATTTCTTTTGATAAGATCGACGATATGAGTTCGGTCAACTGTGCTTCGCTTTGTTTGCCGAGTCGACGCTTGAAAACCTCTCCCCTGTGAAACAGAATGAACGCGGGCGGAGCGTCTATTTCATATTCAGCAGCAGTGGCTGGATTATCGTCGATGCGTATTTTGAGGATCTTCACGCGACCCGCATATTGCTCTGACACCTGTTCCAGGATGGGGGTCATCTCTATACAGGGGCGGCACCAGGGGGCCCAGAACTCCACCAGCACTGGCTGGTCAGCCTTAAGGACCCTCTGCTGAAAATCCGAATCAGTAACCTCCAGCAAACTGGAAAGTGAAGGATCTGAAGCTGCATTCTGACAGCCTGGACTCAATGCGCACAATAGCAGTGCAACAGCACAAAACGGAACAGGTAACCCACCTGTGATGTAGTGGGTTACCCGACTGCCCCGCTGAAGTGCTTTCGTATTCATCTGCCGGCGGATCTCATTTCTCCGTACGAGCAGGAGGCTTTTTTCCAAACTTAACTTCATATTGGGCAATGAATTTTTCTTCCAGTTCTGGATGATGGATGAAACATTGCGAATCGGGGCGTTTATGCTCCTCACACCAGTCCCCCTTCTTCTGGTAATCAGCGGCGAGTTTGGTATTACACTGGGCGCAGATTTCCTCGGGAAGGCCATGCTCAGCACACCAGAAACCGTGCAAGTTATGCCCCTCTTCTCCGTGTTCGTGTTCATGATCGTGCCCTTCTTCGCCGTGCTCATGATGTTCTTCTTCAGCCTTGGCCACGGGGGCTGCATCATTTCCACTCTTCGCACACCCTGTGATCACCAGAAGTCCACACACAATCGCAGGGATTGCCAGACACCGAGTCCATGATAGGTCAGTCATTTTTTCTCCTTGTTATGGTTCATTGACCAGTAATATTAAACCGAAGCCGTTTCTGGCACATGCCTGGAATCCGGATTATTCGGTTGTGTTGGTTCTGTTGTATCGTCATCACCTTCCTCATCATCGTTGCGACTTGCGGGCAGATTGAAGACCACGTACAGCACGCGTAAAACGAGCAGACTCATAATTGTGGCACTGCAGACGCCACCAATCACGACCGTGGCCAGTGGCCGTTGCACTTCTGCTCCCATACCGGTATTGAAGGCCATGGGAAAGAAGCCGAGGCTGGCCACCAGCGTGGTCATCAGAATCGGTCGCAAACGGGTCATGGCTGCCTCTTCGACAGCTTCGTTGAGCGAACTGCCCCTGCGGCGCAGCCGACGGATGGTTGAGACCAGGAGCATGTCATCCAGTACCGCGACACCGGAGAGGGCAATGAAGCCCACGGCTGCGGAAATGGAAAACGGCATTTCCCGTATCCAGAGTGCGAAAATCCCTCCGACCCAGGCGAAAGGGACGCCAGTAAAGACGCGAATCGAATCGATAAGGTTATTGTAAGTCATGTACAGCAGACCGAAGATCAGCAACATCGCGACCGGGACGACAATCATCAGCCGGGCCTGGGCGCGCTGCAGGTTCTCGAACTGGCCACCCCATTCGACATGGTAACGTCCGGCAGGCAGGGTTACCTGTTTGTCGACTTTACGCTGCGCTTCAGCGACAAAGCTCCCCATGTCGCGACCGCGAACATTCGCCTCGATCGTAATCCGCCTCTGATACCATTCCCGCTTGATGGTATTCGGGCCTTCTACGATCTCAATGTCAGCGAGTCGCGACAGGGGAATCTGCTCTCCCTGAGGAGTGGCTACCAGGATTGATCCAATAGCCTCGGGGTCCGTCCGTGCCTGCTCGGGAAGCCTGATGATCAGTGGAAATCGCAGTTGTCCTTCGTAGACCTCTCCCACATGCTTGCTGCCCAGTGATTCCACTAGGTCCAGCACGGTCCGGGCCGGAATGCCATAACGGGCGATTTCATTCTGGTCGATATTGATTTCCAGAACCGGCTGACCGGTCACCTGTTCCACTTTCACGTCGGCAGCTCCCTCGATGGATTTGAGCACCTGCTCAATTTCAGCAGCTTTTGTGACCATCAGATCCAAGTCATCTCCATAAAGGATTGCGGCTACGTCTGAACGGACCCCGGAAATCATTTCATTCATCCGCATTTCGATCGGCTGTGTCATTGCTAGACGCGGGCCAGGCAGACCTCGGAGTTCTTCCTGTATCAGAACAGTCAGTTCTTCCTGCGTGTCGGCACGCTTCCATTCGCTACGAGAACGCAGCGTAACAAACAAGTCGGTCAATTCCGTCCCCATGGGATCTGTGGCAACTTCCGCCATCCCGACGCGGCTCCAGACGTGCACGATCTCATCCGGAAACTTCTCCAGCAGAACTTTCTCCATCTGGGTGTTGTAGCGGATCGTTTCTTCCAGATCAGTCCCTGCCAGGCGAACCACATTGATTACTACAGAACCTTCCGACAGACGCGGAACAAACTCGGTCCCTAGATTCGGGGCAATCAACCCGAAAGCTACAAACAGGATCGTGAGCGCAAATCCGATCACTGCGACTTTGTGGTGCATGGTGAACCGCAGCACCGGTGCGTACAGCCATTTCAGTACCCGGATCAGCAGCGGTTCTTTTTCCTTGAGATTTTTCGGGAGGAACAGGCTGGCGAGCACAGGCATCAATGTCAGTGACAGCACCATCGATCCCGCCAGGGCCATTATGACTGTCAGTGCCATGGGACGGAACAGTTTACCCTCGACTCCTTCTAGCGTCAGAATTGGCAGGTAGACGATCATGATGATCAGCTCGCCGAACATGGTAGGCTTGCGGACTTCGATGGCAGCATCCCGGATAATCTCCAGTCGACTGCGACCGTCGGCACCGTGTGCCAGGCAGCGGACGCAGTTTTCAATCATCACCACGGAACTATCCACAACCAGACCGAAGTCAATCGAGCCCAGGCTGAGCAAACTCGCTGCAATGCCGAGCTTCAACATGCCAGAAAAAGCAAATAGCATTGAAAGAGGAATCGCCAGGGCCACAATCAGACCGGCTCGCAGGTTCCCCAGAAATATAAACAACACCGCAACCACCAGCAGACCGCCTTCAAACAGGTTCTTCTGCACGGTTTCTATCACGTGGTCTACTAGTTCGGTACGATCATAGACTGTCTGGATTTCCACACCAGCAGGCAGAGTCTCCCGGATTTCTTGCAGTCGAGTTTTCAGAGCGTGAGTCACCTCGTGGCTGTTTTCTCCCATCAACATGAAGCCCAGTCCCAGTACGGCTTCTCCGCGACCGTTGGCGGTCACCGTGCCGCGACGAATTTCATGCCCGATCTGCACATCCGCCACATCTTTGACCCGAATTGGAACTCCGTCACGAGAGGTGATGACGACATTATCGATTTGTTCCAGATTGACGGTCCGCCCCACCCCATGGACCAGCAGCATCTGGCTGCGATGGGTAATCGTTCCACCACCAACATTCTGGTTATTTTCGCGGAGGGCCTGGGACACCTGGTCGAAGGTCAGTTTGTGTTTAATAATCTGATCCGGATCGAGGCGTACCTGGTACTGTTTCTCATAGCCCCCCCAACTGTTGACCTCAGCTACTCCCGGCACGGAACGCAACTGAGGTTTGACGACCCAGTCGTGCAACGTTCTCAGCTCAGTCAGTCGTTTGACCCGTTCTTCGTCTGGGAGCCGGGAAAAATCAACTCCTTCATAGGTCAGAACATAATGAAAGACCTCTCCCAGGCCGGTTGAGACCGGGCCCATCTGCGGTCGTTGAATTCCCTCCGGAAGCTGAACTGTACTCAGCCGCTCACTGATCAGCTGCCGTGCAAAATAGATGTCCACTCCGTCTTCAAAGATCACAACCAATTGTGATAGACCGAATTTCGAAATAGATCGCAAATCCTGTAGACCGGGCAGACCGCTGATCGCCTGCTCGACCGGAAATGTAATTTGCCGTTCGACTTCATCGGGTGAAAGCGCCGGAGCCACCGTATTGATCTGAATCAGCACCGGCGTTGTGTCCGGAAACGCATCGATATCGAGGTGTCGTAATGAAACCACACCGACACCTGCAAAAACCACGGTACACAAAATAACCAGGGTACGGTGGCGCAGTGAAAAATCAATCAGCCAGTTGAGCATAATACTTCGATTCCCATCTATTCAGCACAACAGCCTGCTCCCAGGCTGTTCTTGAGAAGTTGTGCCCGTAAAACGTCGCTCCCCTGGGTAACGATGACCTCTCCGGGAAGCAAACCGGCAATTATTTCCACGCGATCGTCGTAGACGAATCCCGTACGAACTGTTCGCAGTAGAAAGACTTTGGGGCTCTCCGGGCTGTCGAAGTAGTGCTTATTACGAACAAAAACGACCTGGCAGCATCCCTCCCAGTGCACTGCACTGCGGGGAATCACAATCGCCTGTTTTTCCTGCCTCAAGATAATCCGACCAGCGCCAAAGGTCTCATCGCGAAGCTGTCCATCAGCGTTCTCGATTTCTGCCCTGACCTTCACCATCCGCGTCTGCTTGTCAGCGGCCGTGCTGATCCAGCTCAATTTCCCAGTAACCTCCTGGCGGCTCCCATTGGGTTGAAAACGGACCTGCTGCCCAACTTTGATCAAAGATGCTTCTTCCAGAGGAACATTGAGGATTAGCCACATCCAGCTGGGATCTGCCACTTCAAACAGGGTTCGATCCGGAGTGACGACCTCACTGGAAACGACATTACGTTCCGTAATCACACCGTTCATCGAACTGCGAACCGGTATCAGGTTTGCAGAGGCGGTCTGTGATTGAAACTGCTCTGCCAGCTCGCTGGGAAAACCCAGGAATCGTAAGCGATCATTCATTGCCTGCTTGCTGAGTTTCGCAATCGAAGCAACGTCCACCGACAATCCCAGATTGGCCAGAGACTGTTCAACACTAAGGACTTCGGCTTCTTCCTTTGCCAGAATGGATTCTGCTTCCAGAATGTCTTTACCTGCGATGGCTTCTTTGAGTCCATTCAAACGTTCAAAGTTTTTGCGTGCCAGTTTCTCGGCGACAATCGCTTTTACCAGATCAGTTTTGAGAAGTCCGACTTCCGCCGCATCAACTACCGCCAGGATTTCTCCTTCCTGTACTTGGTCTCCCACATTTTTCAGTACCCGCCAGGCAGTACCCGGCACGCGTGACGAAAGATTAGCCAGGCGTGTCGGGTCATAGCGGATTTCTCCTGTTCCCGATACCCACTCTGTCACAGGTTCCTGATCGACCAGTTCTACATCAACACCAGCCTGCTGAACCGCCTCGCTGGAAGCAAACTGGATTCGCTTCTGATATACCTTGCAGGCAGCATTATTATTTGGTCGCTCCCGCAGAGCGAGTGCACGATCGGCCTGCTGCATTACTGCGGCAGAGATTACCGGGGTTTTCTTTAGTTCAGCGACATCGGGATGGTGCAGCGGGCAATTGTTGACCCCATGCTCGGTGCACCAGCCATAATCGGGACCAGCAGACATCAGGTCGGGGTTACAGATCACACACCCTGATTCCGGAACCCCATGTTCCTCACACCAGTCCTTGACTACTGGTTTGGCCCGGCCTGTGAATTCCGCAAACGTCGGGATCTTCCAATGGTGGGTATGCCCGTAGTAACCGATGGCGATTAAAACAGACATGACAATGATTGTGGATAACGCATCTATGAACCAGCGCCCGATCTTCCAGACAAGACCTTTGGAACTTTGGTCCGTAGAGGCGGTATTGTCGGGTGAAGATACACCTGGATTAATGGAGGGTCGACCTATTACAGATTGACTCATGAGATGTCCTTTCTTGCTCAATATGTTGAGAAGCAGGAGCCTGGTAAAACGGTTTTTAACCGGTTGGAAACAGACACGGAAGTCGAGAAACCACCGCAAATTCAATCAGAATGACGGTCGATCATGATCGACGCCAGGTGATGAGCGATGCTTGTGTCGGACGCTTTAGAGCAGATAGGAGGCTGAAAAATGACAGATGTCCCGTCCGGAAGAGAGCGGCGGGAAGTGGCAGCCTTGATGAGAAGTGTGCCTCAGACAGGCGAGTCTGGTCGACATGTGCGCGACGTCATTGAGGTCAACGAAAAGAAAATCAGTGAGGGAGTCAGTATTGATCAGGCTGAGACAGTCGACAACAGTCGCGATCACGGCCCCCCCGCAAAAACAATTCGGCAGTTTGCCGTCCTGAGGGCATTGGGGTTGGACTGGCCTCTGTTCCTGATTCTCAGAATGCTGATCCTGTTCTTCACAATGACTGTGATGACAACAGGTTGCAGCTGCAGATTCCTGAGCGGATGCAGATTCCGTTTGCGCAGCAGCACAAGATCCCAGACACATATCCCTACAAGGAAGATAGGGGCATATTATCGCCAGGAAGGTCATTAAAATATTGATGGTGTGCTGCATGTACATACAAAACCCTGTTTGCCTAACTTATTTTAAGTATAGTCTAACTGATATTGGAGATCAATACCGCAACGTTAGAATGACAATGGGATAATCTCCCCATGGCATCAACAGCAGGCCCTTTGTTCGCGGTTGGGTTTTGGCTGCGTGACGCACGCGTCTGTTGAGCTTCTTCCACTGCATTTTCGGAAGGTTTTCCGCCAGTTCTTCGAGGTTCGGCAGCGCTTTGTAGCCGAAATAGAACGTCACGCCGCGATCGTTCCAGCGATCCAGGTGCTGGGTCTGACTGAATGCCGTATCGCCCCGGAAGACGATCCTGCGAAAGCCACAACTCTGCAGGTAATCGGCGACACCATCGCATTCGACAGCGGCTCCGTCTTCGCTCGTCCGGTTACCTGACCGATTCACAATCCGCAGCGGTTCGCGTGTTTCCGCCAGCGAAATGAGGAGCGGATGATAGCCCCAGATCCCCTTGTACGACATATCCATGCCGAACTTGCATTCGCCCGTTGTTTTGACGAGGGAGCCATCCATGTCCACGGTCGCACAGTCGAAGAATTCCTCGGGCTGTTGAGCCCACACGTTTCGCCGCGCTTCATCAATGGCGTGATGCAGACAGTCGATATGTTCTTTTGATTCAAATCGCCGACAGAAATCGCCGGCCGTCGATGCGTCCGGAATACGTTTCGCCCCCAGAGCATTCAGGTATGCTGCATCGACACGTTTCTGCTTAAGATCTTCCAGACATGTGCCGTCGGTCAGCGCGTTGTAGGCAATGTTCAGGACGTGGTCGGATTCGTGATACGGAAAGTGCGCCTGCAGTCGCTCGACATGCCGGTCGATGGCATCGACCAACCCACTTTGTTGCGCCACAGTAGACGCCAGCCCGATTCCACCGTAACACGTCGCGGACTGTCGCCGGGAAACTTCATACTGAATCCCAGCCGCCGACAGCAGGGGACTCTGGTGATCCTCGCACTTATGTTTGTTGCGCTGCCTGACCTGCCGTTCAGCGTGGCGCGTGGCCGCGTTTTTGATCCGCCGTTATCGAGATTTCTCCGCTCGTATGGCAGACGCGGTTTGTCGTTTTTGATAGGCTCTTGTCTTCACCTGAAATCCCTTTCTGCTTCTCGTATTGTGTTGTCGTAATAACACTCAATACGCGGAAATCAGCAGGGATTTCGGGGGGGGGGCTTCTCATTCAGGCTAAAAGGGTCGCTTGTCTTGGGACTAGGAGAATTGTTTCAGGTATCAATGTTTACGGGGAAACTGATGTGTGAGGCTGGCATTCTGTTTCGTGAAAGTGCGGATTAGAGTATGTGAACAATTCAAACTGATGCTAGGATGATTACTTCTTAAGCGTCAGAACTCGACCACATAAAATACTCCTAAACTCTCATTTCGCGCTCTATAATGATCTTTTTTTTAGGACCTGTTTCCGCTATCGACCGTTGAGGGACGATCAAGTTTTCGAACAGTTCGAGATATGAGTTGTGCGCCGATCTCAATATGATGAGCAGATGAATTCTTATAGAAACCGTATTGAGAGTCCCGTGCCTACGAAGTAGTCATCAGCTGCTTCATTCAGCCCCATGCCTGCCCGGATATCCCATTGCACATTATTGTTGATCAGATAGGTAAATCCGCCATTAAAGTAATACTTAGGTTTTGCAGTCTCAGCACTTTGAGGGAAAAACGCAAACCACTCGGTATATGCGCCTACTTTTTCAGTCAAAGTATAACTGACAGTCCATGATTGAGCCCATTCGGTAAAGGCATTCGTAGTGACTTCATCAATGGCGCGGTTGAACTGGGTGCTACCTCCCGTTGAAATGAAGTCGTTGATTTCCCAACTGTAAATCCAGTTTAAGCCGGGAAGTACTTCTCCAGCTGTAAATTGATCTGAACCTGTGGGAACAGTCATCTGCGGGATGACCGCCATTTCAGGTAGAATTCCTTCTTGTGGCGTCAGTCCAATTTTGAAGCCAAGGTAAAAATCTTCACTCCCGGAAATATCATTTAGTTGAGCAAGTTGATCGCTGGAATAGTTCCAGCCAAGTCGGAATTCCAGCCAGTCTGCCAGGATACCATAACGCAGAAGCGGTTCGGGCAAAGAATGAGATTTTGTAGAAGCAGTACCATCGTCATCATAGATGTAGGTGTATCCCAGTTCGAGCTGAACCACTCCCCGGCCCACAGTTGAACTCGCTTCAGTGAAATCGGGTCGGTCAGTGACCAGAGGTTCGTCAAGATCGGGGCCTCCTGAAAAACTGGTTCCATAACTCCATTGGAATAGGGTGCCTCTGGGCTGGCATTCATTGTCAGAACAGATCGAGGCAGG
>TARA_R110002111_G_scaffold74888_2_pt1 | contig 12103 bp, 10 predicted proteins | sample TARA_R110002111 | Tara Oceans TARA_R110002111 (sample SAMEA4397363) | marine metagenome | biome: Polar Biome; feature: [ZZZ] marine water layer (ENVO:01000295); material: water (ENVO:00002006), including particulate matter (ENVO:01000060) such as... | depth 199 m | reverse complement strand
ATAAAGAGGGATAATAAAGAGGGATAATAAAGAGGCTATAAAAAGAGGCAACTAACAAGTAAAACAAAAAGTAAAACATGAGTAACACAAACGAAAAAGTTCAAGCATTATTAGATTTTTATGCAGTGAACACAGCAAAGAAGAAACCAAAGGGAAAACAAATTAGTAACGAAGATTTCTTAAAGAAATACGCAGCATTATATTTACCAGATGGTGTTGAAAAAGGACATAAAATATTCAGAATATTACCAGGAGTAGATGGTTCTGTACCATTTAGCGTAGTACAAGTTCACGATAGAAAGAACGGAAAAGGAGGGTTTGATAAATTCTTATGTCTACACGAAAACTTCGGTGAGGAATGTCCATTCTGTCAAGCAAGACAAAAATTATACGCAAACGGTGATAACGATTTAGCAAAAGAATTTTTTCCAAGAAAATTATTCATTGCAAAAGTTATCGATAGAGACAATGAAGACCACGGAGTTAAATTCTGGAGATTCACTAAAACTATTATGGAACAATTGGTAACAATCGTTGAAGCGAAAGAATACGATTTAAGTAACGTTGAAACTGGTATTGATATCAGAATTAACTTGAAGAAAGATGGTAAGAGCACTGTAGTTTCAGGTATCGTTGATTTATCACCTTCTAAATTATCAGAAGATGAAGCACAAGCGACTGAATGGTTAGCAAATGACCAAGTATGGCAAGATGTTTACAAGAAATACTCTTACAACTACTTGAAGATTGTTGTAGAAGGTGGAACACCAGTTTACAGTAAAGAAGCTGAAGGTGGTAAAGGTGGATACATCGACAAGAATGCAGCAGTAGAAGCAGACAAACAAGATTACGCAAGTGAACTTAGTATCGGTGGAGCAGCAGCAACTCCAGTAGCAGAAGCTACAGCTCCAGTAGCAGCAAGTGTTGAATCGGCTTCAAAGCCAGCAGAAGATGACGATTTACCGTTCTAATCTAGAAACATATACAAAATAAAAATAGGGTGAGTTCGTCTCACCCTTTTTTGACAATAACAGTTAAATAATATTATTTATTAATGGCACAAAAAAAAGGACCACAAAAAAAGAAAGAATTTAACCTAGATACTTTTCTAGAAGAAGAAGGTTTTGACGCAAAACCTAATGACAAAGAATTATCATGGATTCCATTATCAAAGGCATGGCATGATGCATTAAAGATTCCTGGTTTTCCAAGAGGATTTTTAAGTTTAATCAGAGGATTCTCAAACACAGGAAAATCAACTGCATTTTACGAAGCTATCAAAGGTGCTCAAGAAATTGGAGATTTTCCAGTTGTAATTGAAACTGAAGGTAACTGGAATTGGGACCACGCTAAAATGGTAGGTGTTGCATGTACAGAAGAAATTGATAAGGAAACGGGTGAATTAAGAATGATACCTGACGGATTCATGTTAATCAGAAATCATGATTTATACAAAAAGTATAAAAATTATGACCACTCTGAAAGTAAGATGAAGTCAAAACCAACTAGATTGGAGCCCGTAATTGAAGATGTTGCATTATTCATGCATCACATGCTATCAGCACAAGCTGACGGTAAGTTCCCAAGAAACATTTGCTTCTTATGGGATTCAATCGGAACATTAAACTCATATCAATCAGCAGTAGCAAACGGTAGTAACTCTATGTGGAATGCTAAAGCAATGGGATGTTTCCAATCAATTGTGAATTACAAGATTCCATCAAGTAGAGACATGGAAGCTGAATTTACAAACACATTTATTTGTGTACAGAAAATTTGGTTAGATTCAATGGGAATGGGACAACCAAAAGTTAAACATAAAGGTGGGGAATTCATGTTCTTTAACGCTAGAATCATTGCACACGTTGGTGGACAACAATCGCATGGTACAAGTAAATTAAAGGCAACATCTTTAGGACACGAATTCCAGTACGGTACTCAAGCTAAGATTAACTTAGAAAAGAACCACGTTACGGGAATTGAGAGAAAAGGAGTTATCGCATCAACACCATTCGGATATGTTAATCCAGATGAATTAGATGTTTGGAAAAAAGAGCACCGTGATTTCATTCACGAATCACTTAACGTTGATTATGACGCTAAGATTGATTTTACTGAAGAAGAAGGTGATTTTGATGTAGATGACAAAAAAGCGTAAATAGAACATTAACCTTTTAAGGGAAAACAAATTGAATCGAAGACCACCAAGAAGCGGAAAGAGAAAGATATTTACAAACACATTACTAGTCGATGGAAACGCCTTATTTAAGGTTGGTTTCCACGGTGCTAGTGGTGTATACAACTCAACAGGAGATAAGATTGGTGGAATATACCAATTTATCACTGTGTTAAGAAAATTGCTTACTGAAGACCTATACCACAAATGTTATGTGGTATGGGACGGTAAGCAAAGTGGTTTATACCGCTACCAGTTTTATCCAGAATACAAAAAGAAGCGGGGCAAGAATTTCGAGAACGACCCTAACTTTGTCGCAGAACATGACGAAGGATTCATATTACAAAAATTTAAAGTCGGGGAATACCTCGAAGAACTACCTATTAGGCAAGTATCCTACCCTTTTATTGAGGGAGATGACCTCGTGGGTCATTATTGCCTGAACAAGTCTGAGAATGAAAAGGTGACCATCGTAAGTAACGATAGGGACATGTGCCAACTCATAAATCCAGAGGTAAAAATGTACTTATGTGGACGGACTGATAAAAAATATGTAGAATATCACACTTTTATGAAACATTTTCCGTACCTTTGCGATAACGCTATGCTTGTCAAGATGCTTACTGGTGACACATCAGACGACATTACAGGTGTGAAAGGATTGGGAGAGAAGACTTTACTAGAACATTTTCCAGAACTAGGAATTAAAATTTGTACACTTGAGGAAATAATTGCGAGAGCAGTTGTCCTTCAAGAAATACGAAAGGAAAATAAGTTAAAACCATTAAAAGTTTTAACAAATATCATTGAAGGTGTTACAACGGGTTCTCAAAAAGACAAGTTGTATGAAATTAATGAGAGACTAGTTAATCTTAAAAAACCATTACTAACTGAGGAATCTATCGAGGATTTTAATTCGGTAATGGAATTCGGGATAACTCTAGAGGGAAGAGCAATAAAAAACGTCTACGAAAAAATGAAGCGGGACGAGGTTGACAAATTAATGCGTCAACCATACTTAGAATATTTTATGCCATTCAAGAAATTGAATGAACGTGAAAAGAAAACGATAACTAATTTAACTGAAGGATAAACTATGAAACACGAGATTAAAAAAGAAAGGTTTGAATTTTTACTGTACATAAACGGTAATATAATCTGTCAAAGGTATTTTGACATTAAAGGGTACAACCCAAGAACACTTAATTCTAAGGAATTATTTTTATTAACCGATGCGGTAACATCGAGATTGAAACATGACTTGAAAGAGAAGTCAAAAGTTTTCTTATGGGAAATGTATAATCCATACAAAGCACAAACTCAATTTGAGTTAGATGAAAAAAAATCGAGAAGATTAGAGCGACCTGCAAAGAATGATGAGTATCAGTTTGCAATCCAAGTAGACGGGCATTGTGTGGCTAAAAGTATGATTGATGCCAATGTATATCCAACTGGTGATAAATACAACAAAGGTGTGAGATACAACGTTGATATTAAGGCAATTATCCCTAGTATTATTAGAGAAATAAGAAATGTTATGACCTCAGATGAATATTCATTAAAATATGAATCTAGTGACTTTAACACATATTTAATTTAAGAGAGTTTTATAATATGGTTAAAAAAGAAGAGAAAAAAACATTAGGGTTTTTAGGGAATGATTTTCAAACAAGGTTACTTGCAAATGTTGTCACAGACCATAAATTCGCATACGATGTAATTGATATCTTAAAACCAGAATACTTCGAAGACCAGTACTTTAGAAAGCTATACAAATTCATAAAGGATAATTATCAACAAACTGAATCTATCTGTGATTTCAGCTCATTAGAAATGAGGGTTAACGCAGAGATGAAGGGTAATTCACCAGCAAAGGAAGCTAAACGTGAATTATTTGTTGCACAGCTTAATAAAATTAAAGGTGCGTCTTTGAATGACGGGGAATATATCAAGAAAACAGGACTAGATTTCTGTAAGCAACAAGAATTGCAAAGAGTAATCTATGCAATACAAAAGATTATTGACACTGGTGATATATCACAATACTTCCTATGTGAAGAGCTAATTAAAGAAGCTCTAGAAATGGGTGACAATCGTGATGATGCTATCAGTGTATTCAATAAACTTTCGGACGTTTTATCCGATGACTTCAGATTACCAATACCAACGGGAATTGAAGGAATGGATGAAGCTATGGACGGTGGACTAGCAAAAGGAGAATTAGGGGTTATACTTGCACCTTATGGCGTTGGTAAGACGACCTTTATGACGAAGATTGCGAACACAGCATTTAACGAAGGAAAAAAAGTTTTACAAATATTTTTCGAGGATAATCCTAAAGTAATCCAAAGAAAACATTTAGCATGTTGGAGTAACATCAACTTAAATGACTTGTCGGCTCGTAAAGATGAAGTTGCGGAAATTGCTAAAGAAAGAGAAGCTACTGGTGCTGAAAAAGGTGGGGAAATTAAGTTGAAGAAAATGTCCAGTAATGGAACAACTATCGCACAAATTAGACAGTATGTTAGGAAATTGATATCTAATGGATGGAAACCAGATTTAATCATTGTTGATTACATCGATTGTGTTGAGCCAGACAGAAGATACGATGACATCAACCAAGGTGAAGGGGCAGTAATGAGAGCATTCGAAAGTATGCTTGCTGACTTAGACATTGTAGGTTGGACAGCCGTACAAGGGAACAGAAGTTCTATCGGTGCTGAAGTTGTTGAAGGACAACAAATGGGAGGTTCAATTAAAAGAGGCCAAATTGGCCACTTTATCGTATCAATCGCAAAAACATTAGACCAGAAGGAAGCAGGGACTGCAACGTTGGCAATCATCAAATCGAGATTTGGAAAAGATGGTATCATTTGGTACGACATAACATTCAACAACGGTACGATGCAAATTGATACGAGCACATCTTCAGGGCCTTTAAGTCAAAGTGAGGGAATCAAACACAAGGACAACAAGAGAGATGAACTTGTTAAGAATTTAATGAATAAAAAAGACAACGTTTTAAACCAATAACAACACATGGAACCAATTTTAAAAGACAATCCAAATAGATTTGTAATCTTCCCTATTCAACATGATGATATATGGGAATTTTACAAGATGCAACAATCAGCAATCTGGACAGCAGAAGAACTTGACTTATCAGAGGACTTAGTTCACTGGGAGACACTTAATGAAGGTGAACAACATTTTATTAAAAATGTTCTAGCATTCTTTGCAGCAAGTGATGGAATAGTAAATGAAAACTTAGCAGAGAATTTCTTAAGTGAAGTACAGTATGCTGAAGCTAAATTCTTTTACGGGTTTCAAATTATGATGGAGAATATCCATTCAGAAACCTATTCATTATTAATTGACACTTACATTAAGGACGACCAAGAGAAAGCTGATTTATTTAACGCACTAGAAACTGTACCATGTGTTAAGAAGAAAGCTGATTGGGCTTTAAAATGGATTGACTCTGATAGTTTCGCTGAAAGATTAATAGCATTTGCTGCTGTTGAGGGGATATTCTTCTCAGGTAGTTTTTGCTCCATCTACTGGTTAAAGAGTAGGGGATTAATGCCAGGTTTATCATTCTCAAATGAGTTAATCTCAAGAGATGAAGGACTACATTGTGATTTCGCAGTACATTTACATAATAAACACTTGATTAATCAAGTACCAAAAGAAAGAATCACTGAAATAATTATTTCAGCACTTAAGATAGAGAAGGAATTTATATTAGAATCATTACCTGTTAGTTTAATTGGTATGAATTCTAAATTGATGTCCGATTACTTAGAATATGTTGCTGATGCTTTATTGAAAGATTTGAAATGTGAACCAGTATACAACACTGCAAATCCTTTTGACTTCATGGTAAATATTGCCTTACAAAACAAGACTAATTTCTTTGAAAAAAGAGTTGGTGATTATGTTAAATCTGGTGTAGGTAATAACAAAGAAGACAATTCATTATCATTCGGAAGTGGTGATGATGAAGATTTTTAATAAAGGACAAACATGAAAGTAATTAAAAGAAACGGTTCGGAAGAAACGGTAAAATTCGACAAAATAACATCTAGGATTAAGAAATTAACCTACGATTTAAATAGAGACTACATTGACCCTATGGAGGTGTCAAGTAAAGTTATTGCTGGTCTATATGACGGTATGACAACTCAAGAGTTAGATAGATTGGCTGCTGAAACTTCAGCTGCTTTAATCATTAAACATTCTGACTATTCAATACTTGGTGGACGAATATTAGTATCTTCATTAAAGAAGAGTACTGATAAAAGTTTCAGCAATGTAGTTGAAGCGTTATACAACTATATCGACCCATTAACAGGTGAGAAAGGACCAAAGGTATCAAAAGAAGTTTATGACATCGTAAAGAAGCACGGTAAGAAAATTGAATCCATGATTGTTCATGATAGAGATTTCGATTTCTCTTATTTCGGTTACAGAACTTTGGAAAGAGCTTATCTATTGAGAATTAATAAAGATATCGCTGAAACTCCACAACATATGTACATGAGAGTGGCTATCGGTATCTGGGGAGATAACTTAAAAGAAGTACAAAAGACATACGATGAATTATCAACTGGTACATTCACACATGCAACACCAACACTATTCAATTCAGGGACACTTAGACAACAAAATTCTAGTTGTTTCCTTATTGATGTGAATGATGATTCAATTACGGGTATCTACAAAACATTAGCTGACTGTGCTGAAATTTCACAATCTGCTGGTGGTATTGGTTTGAACATTCACAAAATTAGAGCTAAAGGTTCTTACATTAAAGGAACTGGTGGTGTATCTAACGGTATCACACCTATGCTTAAGGTATTCAACGAAACAGCACGTTACGTTGACCAAGGAGGTGGAAAGAGAAAAGGTTCTATTGCAATTTATATTGAGCCTTGGCATGCTGATATCTTCGATTTCATTGACCTAAGAAAGAATCATGGTAAGGAAGAAATGAGAGCTAGGGATTTATTCTTAGCTTTATGGACTCCAGATTTATTCATGAAGAGAGTTGAGTCAGGTGGAGATTGGACATTGTTCTGTCCTAACGAAGCGAAAGGACTAGCTGACTGTTATGATACCAAAGATGATAAAAAGTTCACTAGACTGTACGAAAAGTATGAAAAAGAAGGTAAAGGTAGAAAAGTTATAAAGGCCCAAGAACTTTGGACTAAAATTCTAGAATCACAAGTTGAAACTGGAACTCCGTACATCGTTTATAAGGACAAGTGTAACAGAACTTCGAACCAACAAAATTTAGGTGTAATCAAATCATCGAATTTATGTGCTGAGATTATCGAATTCTCAAGTCCTGATGAAACAGCAGTGTGTAACTTAGCATCTGTAGCGTTACCAAAGATGGTTAGTATTCCAACTGGAAAGGTTAAATCAAAAGATAAAGAATTGAGACATTATGATTTCGATAAACTTTATGATGTAACTTACAGAGCAGGTTTAAACTTAGATAAGGTTATTGATGTAAACTTTTACCCAGTAAAGGAAACTAAGACATCGAACTTTAATCACAGACCAATTGGTATTGGGGTTCAAGGGTTAGCTGACGTATTCATGATGATGGGATTACCATTTGAATCATCAGAAGCAAGAAAATTAAACTTCGAGATTGCTGAAACAATGTATTTCGCTGCATTGACTGTTTCTAATGATTTAGCTAAGGCTAGGTATAAAGAAATGAAAGCGAATAGTGGGGCAAAAGTTTTAGAAACTACTTCTGGTGCTTACGACTCTTTCGTGGGTTCACCATTATCAAGAGGTGAATTCCAATTCAACTTATGGGGGATGGATGAGTCTAGATTATCTGGTAGACATGATTGGGAAGAACTAAGAAGAAGTATTATTAAGTACGGTGTAAGAAACTCTTTATCGTTAGCAATGATGCCTACAGCTAGTACATCTCAAATATTAGGTAATAATGAGTGTTTCGAAGCGTATACATCAAACCTATACAAGAGAAACGTGTTGGGTGGTGAGTACATCATCTTAAACAAGCACATGGTAGCTGATTTAGTTGACCTTAATCTATGGAATGATAAAATAATTAATGATATTATTCTAAACGAAGGTTCACTACAAGGTATTCAACTGATTCCAACTTACATTCAAGAGTTATACAAGACAACTTGGGAAATGAAAGGTTCGAAATACATTGATTTAGTTGCAGATAGAGGTTTATTCACATGTCAATCACAATCTATGAACTTATTTTTAGTTGATGTGAACATAAATAAATTAAATAAAGCACATTTCTACGGATGGAAGTCTGATGGTATCAAAACTGGTATGTATTACTTAAGAAGTACTACAAAAGTATCAGCTAGAAAAGCATTAGCGGTAGACACTAGTGGAGCACAAGTGGTGGAAGTTAAAGCACCAGTAGCTGTGTACACACCAGTAACTCCAGTAGAACCAACAACAGATAAAGTATTCTCAGCTGCCGAAGCACTACAATGTAGTATCGATAATCCTGATGACTGCGAAGCATGTGGTAGTTAATACCATAATAATCTAAATTTAAAAAGGTATGTTTTAATTAACATACCTTTTTTTATGCCATTTATTTTTTTAAAAATAGTATTACAATATTTATAATAAACTAGAACAATGGCAGACAAATACATAAACATACAATTTCCATTCAAAGACAGTACAGAAGGTTTCTTAGTTGAGTTGACTAAAGATGACAATCGTGCCATTAAATCGGACTTAATGCACCTTATTTTAACTAAACAAGGTGAAAGGTTATATAGTCCAGAGTTTGGAACTAATTTAATCAGATTCATTTTTGAACCAAATGATGGTATAACTCAAAGTGAGATTACATCTGAAATAAAACAAACTGTAAAAAGATACATACCAAATTTACAAATCAATAAAGTTGAAACTACTTATAGTGACGAGAATGAATACACTGCTAAAGTCAGAATTGACTTCACAATAACAGAAGACGTATTTGAAACAACTGATTTCGTTATCATAAACTTATAAAAAATTAAAAATGGCTAAAAAGATAAATTACATCAGTAGAAATTTCGTTGACACAAGAGAAGAACTAATTGGTTTTGTAAAACAGTACTATCCATCAATCCTATCGGATTTTAATGATGCATCGGTTGGTATGATGTTTATAGAATTAAATGCAGCGGTAGCAGATATGTTATCATTCAATACTGACAGAGCATTCCAAGAAACTCAAATTGATTTTGCACAAGAAGAAAAATCAGTTAGGTCATTGGCTAGAACATTCGGTTTAAAAGTACCAGGAAAGAGACCATCTATTAGTATGGTTGATTTTTCAGTAACAGTACCAGTATTCGGGGATTCATTTGATTTATCTTACGCACCTGTAATTAGAAGAGGTGCACAAGTAACTGGTGCTGGTAAAGTTTTTGAAACATTAGATGATATTGATTTTTCAAATCCATTCACAACAGGTGGATTACCAAATAGACAAATAATTCCAAATTTTGATACAAATGGAAATACTGTAAATTACACCTTAGTAAAAAGAGAAGTTGTTTTAAATGGAAGTACTAAAATATTTAAAAGGGTAATCCAGCAAGAAGATGTAAAGTCGTTCTTAGAGATTGTTTTACCAGATGATGATGTACTATCGATTGACTCAGTTATTACCTTAGAAGGTACGAGTTACACTAAGACACCTAGTTTAGACCAATTCTACAACATAGATAATAGATGGTTTGAAGTTGACGCATTAGCTGAAGACAAAGTTTTCATCGAAGATACAACAGCAACCACTGATAATGCTGGTGTAAAACCAGGAAAGTTCGTAAGAGTACCAAAGCGTTTCATACGTGAATATACTGATAATGGATTTACTAAAGTTATCTTAGGTGGTGGTAATCAAGACACTGGGGCTTTATGTGATTTCGGGTTAAACCCATCGTTTGAGAAGAGAATTGGTGACTTCATCAATAATCAATCATTAGGTGAAACACCAACAGCAAATAAAACGATGTTTATTCAGTACCGAGTAGGTGGTGGAGCATCAACAAATATTGGTTCTAAGGTGTTAACTAAATTAGGTAACATTGACATCATCGCGAATGGTCCAGATTCTGCAATTAACGCAGCGGTTGTAAATTCATTAGAAGCAAACAACCCAATTCCAGCATTAGGTGGTAGAAACGAACCTTCAGTAGAAGAAATTAGAAATTTAGTCAGATATAACTTTGCTTCTCAAAATAGAGCGGTAACGATAAATGACTACAGAAGTAGGATAGCACTGATGCCAGGAGAGTTTGGAGTACCATTCAGAAACGGTGTGTGGGAATCTCAGAACAAAGTGTTAGTTTCGATTCTAGGTTTAGATGAAACAGGTAAATTGAGTAATTCATCAACAAACACGTTGAGAACTAACATTGCTACATACCTTTCTGATTATAGAATGTTAAATGATTATGTTGAGATTGCCAATGGTAAGATATATAACTTAGGATTTGAAGTAGATTTATTTATTGACAAACAATTCCCGCAATCACAAATAATTAATGAAACCATTAATAGTATCACAAGATACATGGACATTAATAATTTCGATATGGGTGATAACATTTTCTTAAGTCAATTGCTAGAAATCATCAACAATGTTGGTGGAGTATTAAATGTTGTTGACTTGAGAGTTTATAATAAAGTAGGGAATAATGTTTATTCTCTTAATGAGGTATCTCAGCCTTATTCTGACGCTGAAACAAAACAGATTGACCTACTAGGTCAGTTTACATTATTTGGTGAACCTAATGCGATGTTTGAGGTTAGAGTACCAATCAAGGATATTTTGGTTAGGGTTAAGAATTAAGGTTTATTGTTATCAAAAAACTGAGTATATTAAGAAAAAAAAGTTATGGCTTGTAAATCCTGTAAAGAAAATAGTGAAGACACGGGTAAATTAAGTGTCACAAAAATTGGTAAACACAACCTATTACTTAGAATAATATTCTTTTTATTTAGTTTGGTTATTTTACCATTTGCATTTGTAATCATGGTGTTCTACCTATTTAAGGTGTTCGTGTTAACAGACAATGTAAAATCACCAATTAATGATGTTGTCAAACTATCAAATTGGTGGAAAAAACGTAAAGAAGAAAAATTACAAAAAGAGATGGAAGCTGAAAGTGGATTAAACACTTATGAAGAAGCTAATGTTGAAGATTATGAACTTGATGAAGTTCAAGAAGAAAAAGTTGTATAATGAGTAAAAATATAAGGATAAAAACGATTCCTGGTGGTCAGGACACTACGTTAACAGTAAATCTAGAACAAGAATTTGATTTCCTTGAGATATTATCACTTAAGATATCTCAAGAAGAAGTATATCGTAGATTTTGTTCTGATTACGGAACTGTGGTTGGACGTATCATCGCTAATGGTGGTTTCGGTGTTCCTAACGCGAAGGTATCTATTTTCGTTCCATTATCTGAAGATGATGAAGATAATGAGATTATAAGTTCGATTTACCCTTATAAAACAGTTTATGATAAAAACAATGATGGTGTAAAATACAATTTACTACCAGATTCATCACAATTCGATTGTCACACACCAGTTGGGACATACCCATCTAAAAGAAAGGTGTTAGATAATGATGATGTTTTAGAAGTTTACGAAAAATACTACAAATACACTACAACGACTAATAGTTCTGGAGATTACATGTTATTCGGAGTGCCACTAGGTAACCAAATGATTCATGTTGATTTAGATTTATCAGACATGGGAATTTTATCTCAAAGACCATACGACTTTATTAGACAAGGGCATAGTGAGAAATCATTCGATAGTCCAACTAAATTTAGCGATTCAAATAATTTAGATTCATTGAGTCAAATTGTTACACAAAATATGGGTGTA
>TARA_R110002111_G_scaffold121226_3_pt1 | contig 12154 bp, 8 predicted proteins | sample TARA_R110002111 | Tara Oceans TARA_R110002111 (sample SAMEA4397363) | marine metagenome | biome: Polar Biome; feature: [ZZZ] marine water layer (ENVO:01000295); material: water (ENVO:00002006), including particulate matter (ENVO:01000060) such as... | depth 199 m | reverse complement strand
GGCTTTACACCTGAGGTTCCTAATCCACCAGAAGCTAATGTACTACCAGTTTCTAAAGGATTATCACTAGCATAATAGGCATATCTTACTTTAACATCTTCATTAATACTGCCTCTTACTCTAGATGCTGCTTGTATGGCTTTTTGGTAATGTGCTCCTTCCATTTCTAAACCAATAACATTCCATGTTGAGTTTTTAAAGAACTTCAATATCTCTTTATTTTGAAGTGATGTTCCTAAAACAGTAACCATGGTGCCTTCGTAAACAGAGACTCCACAGTCTAATAAATCCTTTTGGCTTAACTCATTTTTAAAAGGGTAATTGTCTGCGGTACCTTCAAAAATATGAGCTGTAGGAATCATTACGTCTCCTTTTCCACCTTCTAAAATACCGGCTTTACCCATTATTGAAATAGACTTTACATCTAAATGAACGTGTTTATCACCAACAATTATTGGTTTTAAAAGTTCGTCTAAAGTTTCATAAGCCTGTTCTCCAAAAGCATAATCCATTACAAAAATAACCGCTTTGTTTTCTTTAGCTTCTTCTAGATACTTAAATTCAGTTTTAGAAAAATCTATTTTGTCTGTATCAAAAATTTGAATATCTATGTTAGTCCCAGAAGTGTCATTTATTTGAATCATTCCATTTTGCAACGCAGATTTCTCTACTTTATTGCGTAAACCAGAATTCTTGGAATCACTTAAAGCTTCATACGTTTGAAAAATATCTTTTTTTGCATCAGCTCCTTTAAGGGTTCCTTTGGCAAACAAGGTATTCATAACACTATGCATATTGGCACTAATAATATGGATAGGTCGCTCTAATAAATCATTTTTATGTAAAGCAGATTTAATAGTATCTGCCCATATTTCACCATGAATATGATGACCCAAACGCTCTCTTAAAACAGGACTAAATGTAATGGTACGTTTATTATTATTAATTGTTTCTTCAATGGCCAATTTACCTAACCAATACACAATATGTAATAAGCGTTCAGGTTGATTCTCTGTCGCAAATTTTGGATAAGCTTCAGTTAATTCATTAAATGTTCTTCCTAAAATATTTGCCGTGTGTGTAATCGCAATTTCGCGTTCTTTCTGTGTAAGTTTATTTGTAGAATTTACAGCATTTTCTAGTTTCTGCCAATCTCTAACCGTTGTGCCTTCTTCATCAATAATAACACGTTTACTGATTTTATGAGACTCAACAAACAAAAAGGTAAGATGCGTTAAAATATCGTAAATTTCAGAGCGACCTCTTGTAATTTCAATATTCATTTGCTCATCATCTATTCTGTAACAATTACGCCTTCTTTTTGGCGGAATAATCGCTTTAAAATGAGAATTAGCATAACCTTCATCACTGGTAAGATTAATAAAAGTACATTCCTCAATACCTTGTGGTAAACGGTCTACGACATATAATAAACCTTCTAACTCTGCTTTCTCTTCTCCTATTGAACCATAGATTTCTGGTCTTAAAAGCAATAGGGCTTCTCGCAAAGTTTCACCAGAAACTCCCATTGGTTTATAAAATCCACGATTAAAAAGATGACGCATAGTAATATACATGCGCTCTATAGCACTAGAACTCTCTTGTGCTCTTGTTCTTCCTTGTTTTTTCTTCATTGTACTCATGCTATTTTGACCAACAAATATAGCTTTATTTAGTTAAATTAAGCTGATGCATACGGTCTGCAATATTTCGGTCGTTAGATAATCTTGGTATTTTATTTTGTCCTCCTAATTTTCCGATTGATTTCATATACGTTTGAAACCCATCTTTTTTGATTTTTGTAAGCTTTAAAGGCCTTAAAACCTTACCTTCAATTAAATCTAAATAGTAACTATTTTGTTTCTTTAAAGATTGCTCTAATGCTTCAATTAAAACAGCTTCATTTTCTGGTTCGTTTTCAAACTCTATTAACCATTCGTGGTAAGGTAAACCTTCTACAGGGTTTATTTGAGGTGCAACCGTAAATTCATTAACAGAAATTGAAGTGTTTTCTGTAGCGTCTTTTAGCGCTTGCTCAACTTCTTTACCAATAACATGCTCACCAAAGGCCGAAATAAAATGCTTTATTCTACCGCTTACAATCACTCTATAAGGTTTTAGTGATGTAAACTGAATAGTGTCTCCAATATTGTATGCCCAAAGTCCGGCAGTAGTAGAAATAATCATTACGTAATTTACGCTTAACTTTACATCTGCAATAGTGATGCGCTTTGGGTGCTCTTCAAAAAAATGTTCTGCTTCTACAAACTCGTAAAAAATGCCTGAATTTAACTGAAGTAACATGCCTCTTTCATTCTGCTTATCTTGAAATGCAAAAAAGCCTTCACTTGCAGGATATAGTTCTATACTATCTACTTTTCTCCCTATTAAATTCTCGAATTTAGCTCTGTAAGGTTCGTAATTTACACCTCCAAAAATAAAAAGGTTGAAATTTTTAAAAAGGTCACCTACGTTCTTTCCTGATTTTTCAATTAACTTTTCAAAATACATTTGCACCCAAGACGGAATCCCAGAAATGATACTCATATCCTCATTTATAGTTTCATCAACTACAGCTTCAACCTTAGTTTCCCAATCATCAATACAATTAGTTTCTAAACTGGGCATTCTATTTTTTTGAAGATATTTAGGCACATAATGTGCTACAATTCCTGATAATCTACCAAGTTTAATGCCGTTCTTTTCCTCTAAAATTGGGCTTCCTTGAAGAAAAATCATTTTACCATCAACAAACTTTGCATTTCCTGTTTCGTGGATATACATTAAAATTGCATTTCTAGCCGCTTCTACATGTGTTGGCATGCTTTCCTTTGTAATAGGAATGTATTTTGCTCCAGAAGTTGTGCCCGAAGTTTTAGCAAAATAAAGAGGTTTACCTTTCCAGAGTACATCTTCCTCACCTGCAACAACACGTTCTACATACGGTTTTAACTCTTCGTAATCCCTTATAGGAACATTAGCTTGAAATTCTTTATAAGATGTTATTGAACTAAACTTATGATCTTTTCCAAATGCAGTGTGTTTTGCTTCTGAAATTAAATTCTTAAAAACTTTTTGTTGTGTTTCTACAGGTTTAGATGACCATTTCTGAATACGCTTTGCAACGAATTTTGCAAATGGTTTAGAAAGTGCGGCTTTAAGTGATGCCATTATTCAAAATTGATAAAATTAGTTGGATTTACAGAATACCCTTTGCTCCATAATTCAAAATGAAGATGTGGTCCTGTAGTTAATTCTCCGGCATTACCAGACATGGCTATAACTTCTCCTGCTTTTACCAAATCGCCTTGTGTTTTTGTAATGGCAGAATTATGTTTATAAACCGAGATTAACTCTCTATTGTGCTCTATTATCACCACATAACCCGTTTCTACAGTCCATTCAGCAAAAATAACCGTACCGTCAGTAGTTGCCTTTACAGGAGTATTAACAGGTACAACAATATCTACAGCATAATGTTTTTCCTCTAGGTTATAGCCTTCAGAAATTGTACCATTTACAGGTGAAAATAATACGTAATTAGATTGGTCTCCAGACACCTCAAATAAATTGTATTTGTCTTCTTTATCAATTTTTTCTCTTAATAAAGAATCTTCTCGGTTAGTTGGTACTTGCAAAATGTCGAGATCATTTTTAGCTGCATTTATTAAAGAATCTCTATTAAATTCTAAAGTAGCCACATCTCCTGTTAACACTTTTCGTATTGAAGCGTAGTATCGTTTATTCAATTCTAATTCTTGTACAAGAGAATCCGTCTTGTAATTTAATATGGTCGCTTTCTTTTTTAATTTAGAAGAAGAATAACCTGGAATGTATTCTCTTAATGGAGTAAAAGCAATCAATAAAACGGTAAAGAAAACGAGTGATATTGCAGAAAGTGACGTAAGAATAAAAACGTTTAGACGCGTTAGTTTAATAGCAAAACGTTCTTCAAAAGTATCCTCATTTAGTATGACTAAACGATACTTATGAAGCAATTTCTTAGTGAATTTTTTTTCTTTTTTTTTCTTTTTTGCCATCAAAACAAAATTAGTTAAAATACTGAAATAGTACCACGATAAACTCTTAAAGTTGACTAAATATCACTATTATTAAACTATAATTACTAACTTTGCAGTCTAAATTAAAAGTTATGATTTTTAATAATATAATTTTATTCATTGGACCATGGCAATATGTCATTATTGGTTTAGCAATACTTTTGTTATTTGGAGGTAAAAAAATCCCTGAATTAATGAAAGGATTAGGAAGTGGAATTAAGGAATTTAAAGATGCTAGTAAGGAAAAAGATTCTCCGGAAAATAAAGAATAAATAAACACTTATTAGATAGAATAAAAAAAGCCAACTATTATTTAGTTGGCTTTTTTTATTACTTTATTGTAATGGACTTGATCATTGCTTCAAGTTCAAAGATGTAATCTCGTTTCTCTAGAGATGGTGCATATACGTAACCATCTGCAACTAAATAACGATTGTTAATTTTATCTTCAATAGCATAGGTTATAAATGGACCTGCCATTGTAAAACCATTCATTTCCCACATACCTCTTACCTCGAAAGCAGGCTTATTGTCTATAATTGTAGAAAACATTGAAGGTGCATACTTATCTTCTACAACCATGTAAATACCGTCTTCACCTGGAATTTTTGTTTTAGTAACAGCATTTCGCATTTTTACAATATCTACAATAGTACTATCACCATTAGAAATGGTTTCTAAAGGTACTTCATAGAGCATTAATTCTATCGTTTTAGAATTACTAAGGTTTTTACGTAACCAGAAAAAATCGTCATCTGATTTACTAATTCTGTATGCTGAAGGAATATCTATTGCTATGCCTAGCTTTTCTTCTACGGCTTGGTCTGCTAATAACGATAGATTAATTCGTCTCAATTTCTCTTTGACTTCTTCTTTATTAAAAGCATCAATTATTTTGTCACGGTTTTCTTCTAACTGCGCAATGATATCTTTATCTGTTTTACCAGCAACTACAGCAACGGTTTGAGGTTTAGCAAACGGATTGTTTACTATTTTAGTGGTCGCTTCAACATTTGATTTTTCAATTTTAAGCACTATTCTACTTCGCGCAGCAAAACCATCAAAAACCTGAGGTGGAATCTGTTTCATACTAAACATTGGCTCATCAGTTGGTAAACCATTTAAAGGAGCTGCAAAAATGTTTCGAATATTTTCTCCTACATTTCCTTCCCATAAAATATTATCAGCAACAATAGAAATAGAATTCAAATTTCCGTTAGATGCAGGTAAATACACTGTATTATCCTCTTTCTTTTTATCTCCACAGGCTAATAACAACGTACAAAACAAAAGGGTATAAAACGTTCTCATAAGATTATTTTTTTGTTGGTTAAACTATTTAGAAACAATTAATGTCATTCCTATTTTAAGTTTATTACTGCTAATATCATTCCAATCTTTAATATTTTGAACAGAAACTCCAGAAAATTTTTGAGCAATGGTCCAAAGCGAATCACCAGACTTTACTTTGTAGGTTTGCTTTCCTGCTGTATTAACAACTCTTTTTTCTGGTTTTGAAGTATTTGAAGCACCATGAATTCTAGGATAGATTGTTAATCTTTGTCCAATTTTAAGGTCATTTCCCCTCAAGCCATTCCATTGTTTTAATTGACTCACACGAACACCATACTTTCTCGCAATTTTACCAAGATAATCGCCATTTTGTACACGATATGTAGTTTTGGTATCAGAATTTATGGCTTTAGGTAATGGTTTTTCGCGTTGATTAAACTCTGCATTAGCGAATGCATAAATTCTATCTTCGTTAGTTACAAACGTTCCTACCGCTTCTCTAGGTAATCTTAATGCGTATGTTTTACCCGCAACCTTAGGTATAATATCTAATTTATATGCAGGATTCAAAAACTGTAATTCTTCAATCTTAATTCCTGTGGCCTCAGATACATGATCTAAAGAAATCATTTGTTTTACGTGAACCGTATCCGTTTGAATCAATTGAAACTCGGGACGCTCTGGCCTAAAACCGTGTTCTTCTGCATACTCAAAAATATACATCGTCGCTAAAAATGCCGGAACATAACCTGCGGTTTCTCGCGGTAAATTAGTACGAATATTCCAATAGTTTTTAGAACCTCCAGAACGTCTAATCGCTTTGTTTACATTTCCTGGACCAGAATTATAAGCTGCTAATGCTAAATCCCAATCGTTAAAAATACGATACATTCTTCCTAGATATTCCGCAGCAGCTGTAGTTGATTTTATAGGATCGCTACGATCATCAACATAACTACTCACATCTAAATCGTGTTCTTTTCCTGTGCCATACATAAATTGCCATATGCCTGTGGCACCAACACGAGAACGTGCTCTTGGTTTTAAAGCAGATTCTACAATCGCCAAATACTTCATTTCTAAAGGAATGTCATGATTGTCAAATGCTTGCTCAAACATTGGAAAATAAAAATGGCTTAATCCCATTAAGCGCTCTAAAGATCCTCTTCTGTGTTTTAAGTAACCTTTTATTACACTTTCTAAAGACTCATTATACTCAACATTAAAAGGTGTTCTAGCATTAAGACGTGCTAATCTTGCTTTTAAGGTATCTGTTGAAAGCTCTGGGTAATCAACTGGCTCATATTTTAACTCCGTAACCGATTTATAAATTGTATCGAAAAGCGAATTGCTATACAGTTCTTCTAGCCATTTTTTATCTAATTCAGCGGCTTCAGGTAAATCTTTAAGACTTTTTACACCTGATGTGTCTACCTCTGCATGAATCTTTTTTTCTGATGCAAAGAGCTTGCCATCAATTACAGAATTTTTGTTTGAAATTACTTCGGATGGCTTTTTTGTAATGCTATCCGTCTTAACTTGGGAAAATCCACTATATAGCGTACAGCAAAAAAAAGCCAATAAAAAAGTTCTTAATTTCATGGTTTACAAAAATTGATTCGTAATATGTGTGCAACGTATTCTAAACGCTGAAAGTGCTAAAAATAGTATTTTTTTACTACTAATCTAATATAGCGGCTATTCCTGGTAAGGTTTTGCCCTCTAAGCTTTCGAGCATAGCTCCTCCTCCTGTACTAACGTAACTTACTTTGTTTTCAAAACCAAATTGTTTTACAGCTGCAACGGAGTCTCCACCTCCAACTAAAGAAAATGCTCCATTTTTAGTGGCGTTTGCTATAGAGTTTCCAAGTTCAATAGTGCCTTTAGAGAAATTTTCCATTTCAAACACACCTAATGGACCATTCCAAAGTATCGTTTTACATTCGTTAACAACAGCATCGAAATTTTCAATAGATTTAGGACCAGCATCCAAACCTTGCCAACCATCTGGAATATGCTTAACATCTACCACTTGAGTATTAGCGTCATTACTAAAAGCATCAGCTGCAATTACATCTACTGGTAAATGAATTTTTACCCCTTTTGCTTCGGCTTGTTTTAAAATATCTAAAGCCAATTCCATTTTATCGTCTTCGCAAATAGAATCTCCAATGCTTCCGCCTTGAGCTTTAATAAACGTAAACGTCATACCACCTCCAATAATTAAGTGATTAACTTTATCTAATATGTTTTCAATTATTGTAATTTTTGAAGATACTTTTGCACCACCAAGAACGGCTAAAACAGGTTTTTCTCCATCTTCCATCACCTTTTTAATACTCTCAATTTCCTGTGCTAAAAGGCTTCCGAAACATTTGTTTTCTGGGAAAAATTCTGCCACAATAGTTGTAGAAGCATGTGCTCTATGCGCAGTACCAAAAGCATCGTTTACATAGATATCTCCTAGTTTAGACAATTGCTTTGCAAAATCTCTATCTCCTTTTGTTTCTTCTTCGTGAAAACGTAAATTTTCAAGTAACAAAATTTCTCCTGGTTGTAAAGCATTAGCCATTTTTTCAGCTTCTGGACCAACACAGTTTGGTGAAAATTTTACTTCTACACCCAATATGTCTTCAATCTTATTTACAATATGTTTTAGCGAAAATTCTTCTTGCACACCTTTTGGCCTCCCTAAATGCGACATTAAAACACAGCTACCACCATCTTCTAAAATTTTAATAATTGTTGGTTTTGCAGATACAATTCTCGTTGCGTCTGTTACCTCAAATTTATCATTTAATGGTACATTAAAATCTACTCGGATTAATGCTTTTTTATCTTTAAAATTGAAATCGTTTAATGTCTTCATGAGCGTATAATAAGATGTGAAAAAAAAATTATTTTGAAGAACAAATATAAAGAATAGAAACAGAAATATTTTATATAGTTTTGCTTTATGTTATTTTCTGAAGTATTAGGTCAAAAACACATAAAAAATCACCTCACCACAAGTGTAGATGCAGGGAGAATTGCCCATGCACAATTATTTGTTGGTCCAGAGGGATCCGGAACACTGCCAATGGCTTTGGCATATGCACAATATATTTTGTGTAATAACTCTAATGGAGAAAACACAGGCGGAAATGATTCTTGTAATATAAAATTTAAAAATTTTTCGCATCCAGATTTACATTTTGCTTTTCCTGTTACAACTAGCGATAAAGTAAAAAGTAAGCCAGTTTCAAGTTTCTATCTCGAAGAATGGAGACAACTCCTAGACCAGCAACCTTACGGCAACTTATTTGATTGGTATAAACTACTTGGTGTAGATAATAAACAAGGACAAATTGGTGTGGAAGAGGCCTTACAGATTGTTAAGTCTCTTGCTTTAAAATCTTATGAAGGTGGCTACAAAGTGATGATTATTTGGATGGCTGAAAAAATGAACACTGCCAGTGCCAACAAATTGTTGAAATTAATTGAAGAGCCACCAGAAAAAACCATATTTATTCTTATTGCCGAAGATGAAGAGCAAATAATAAACACCATAAAATCGCGTTGCCAAATTTTACATTTTCCTCCTTTAGCGGAAGAGGCTATTTGTGAAGCATTAGTTAAGAACTATCAAATTGAGCAATCTGAGGCGATAAAAATTGCGCATCAATCTAACGGGAATTATAACAAAGCATGCGATTTAATTTATCACGATAGTGAAGATATTCAGTTTGAAAAATGGTTTGTTTTTTGGATTCGTGCAGCATTTAAAGCTAGAGGAAATAAAGCTGCCATTCACGATTTAATTTCTTGGTCTGAAGAAATTGCTAAAACAGGGCGTGAAACACAAAAAAAATTCCTCAATTTTTGTTTAAACTATTTTAGACAAGCATTACTACTTAATTATAAAGCAGACGAGTTGGTGTATTTGGAGCCAAAATCCGAAGATTTTAAACTTTCAAAATTTGCGCCTTTTGTTCACGACTCTAATATTCTAGAAATTTCAGATGAACTACAGGATGCTATTTACCATATAGAGCGTAATGGAAATTCTAAGATTGTGCTCACCGATTTATCAATTAAATTGACCCGATTACTACATAAGAAATCGGGTTAAAAAATCCTGTAATAGATTAAAAGCTTAACCTAAATAATTACTCAAAAGTATAGGTTATCGTGTCAAATTCGGCCACTCTAAAGAATCCAAAAGCATAATTGCTTTCATTGGTTAAGTTTATACAATTCCCTCTTAATTCTGCTGGCACTGAACTAAAAGGATCACCTCCTGCATAGTACTGGTCTATTAATAAACTGATGTAATTGTAATATCCTTCAGAAACTCCATACAATTCTATATCTACTACATCTCCGGCTAAAAATTCAGTTGGGTTACCATCATCATCTTCTTTGTCATTTTCAAAAAAATAATCCATTTCATTACCATTTGAAAACTCATCTGATATGCTTGATAAATCTGGAAAATTCTCTTGTTCTTCAGAAAACCTAATGAAATAGAAGTTCTCTTCGTCTATTGGGTCATTCCAATAAATTGAAACATCTAAAACTTCATCATCAAATCCTCCTTCAAGGGATTGATCAGCTCCATTTATTGCCGGAACTGCAACTAAAGTCTCAGTTGCTTTATAAATTTCATCATTGTATAAGACTTCTAAAGTATAGGTATTATTAACTACAGGAACAAAGTTAGAAATGGTATATGTGCCATCATTTTGATCTGTAAATATGTATTCTACGTTAGAATCTACATTTGTCACCTTAACAGAAGCACCAACAACGATATTATTAATTGTGGTGTCAAAATAAGGAGTGGATGTACTTAATTTTATTGTTTGGTTATTACCTGTTGTTCCTTTTTGCCAATCTAACGAGGCTTCAATAACCAATCGTTCTGTTGCAGTTGGCACTTCTACATCTATAACATCGCTACAAGATATAAGACCTATTGACATTAAAATTAATAATGATTTTATAAACTTTTTCATGATATTAAAATTTAAAATTATAAGTAACTGAAGGTATTATCCCAAAAATAGCCGTTCTGGTTGCTTCATTTTCTCCGGTATCTTCATTTTGATTAAACGAAATAGAAGCGGCATTTTTTCGATTATAAATATTATATATTCCAAAAACCCATTCTCCTTTCCAACGTCTAGTTGAGCTACTACTCGGTGAGTAGGTCGCAGATACATCTAAACGATGATATGCTGGCAAGCGACTTTCGTTTCTTCCTTTATAACTCGCAATTGATAAGTCTTCATAAGTATATTGACTGTTAGGATATGTTACCGGTCTACCTGTTTGGTATACCAAATTACCACTAAAGCTCCATTTATCATTGAATTCGTAGATTCCTGTAAGTGAAATATCGTGTGTTCTATCGTATGCAGTATTATACCAATTTCCGTAGTTAATTCCTGGACCACCAGCTTTTCCTCCAAGTGTTCTTTGTTCTGATTTAGATAATGTATAAGCTAGCCATCCGGTAAACTTCCCTTCATTTTTTCGTAATAATACTTCTAGCCCATACGCTCTTGCCTCACCATTTAATATTTCGGTTTCTATGGTGTTTGTTCCTATTAAATTTGAACCATCAACATAATCTATTCTATTTTTTGTGGTTTTATAATAGGTTTCTATTTCTAATGAATACTTACTGTCATTAACATTTTTATAGTAGCCTAAAGCATATTGATTTGATTTTTGTGGCTTAATATATTTACCACTTGGTGTCCAAACATCTAAAGGTGTAACAGAAGCCGTGTTAGACAATAAATGCAAATACTGTGCGGTTCTAGTATAGCTTGCTTTTAACGAAGAAGATTCGTTTAGTTGATAAGAAAGCCCAAATCTAGGTTCGAAATTATTGAAGGTCTCTATAGATTCACTTTTCTTATAAAAAGTTTCACCTATCTCCTCACCTTCTTCGTAGATTCCTATTTCGTTATTATAGACTACAGGTTGATCATTTAAATAGGTCGTCATGTTTTGACCACCTAGCCTAGAAAATCTGCTAAATCGTAATCCATATTGTGCTGTTAATTTATCTGTTACTTTATGCTCAGCGCTTACATATAAGCCACTTTCAAAAGCCCTTTTTTGTTCTAATTTTAAATAGTTTATTGGTGAATTTTCTGAGGTTGGCTTAACTATTCCTGGATTTAAGTTGTATAAAATGCCACTAGCACCAAAATCTAATTTTATATTTTCATTGAGATAATAGCCAAAATCATACTTCAAATTATAATTTTTAATATCCGCTATCCAATCTAATTCTATAAAATCTAAAATTATTTGATAATCATACTTACTATAAATTAAGGATAAGTTAGAAAATAATTTATCATTATAAACATGATTCCATCGCAAGTTCCCAGTAGTATTTCCATATTGATTTTCAATTATGTTTGCGATATCAAAGACATCTCTTCCAAAATAACCCGATAAATAGACACGGTTATTTTTATTTATTTCATAATTGGTCTTTAAATTAATATCGTAAAAAGAGAGCTTACTATCTTCTATATCTTCAATTAAAGGCATAAATAAATGTGCATAAGACGTTCTACCAGCAACAATAAAAGAACCTTTCTTATTAAACAAAGGCGCCTCAACGGCTAACCGACTAGATATTAAACCGATACCACCATTTAAAGTGAGTTTTTTACTGTTTCCATCTTTTTGTCTAATATCTAAAACCGACGATACGCGACCGCCAAATTTAGCTGGAATATCACCTTTATAAAGCTTAATATCCTTAATAGCATCTGTATTAAATACCGAAAAGA
>TARA_R110002111_G_scaffold250245_1_pt1 | contig 12178 bp, 9 predicted proteins | sample TARA_R110002111 | Tara Oceans TARA_R110002111 (sample SAMEA4397363) | marine metagenome | biome: Polar Biome; feature: [ZZZ] marine water layer (ENVO:01000295); material: water (ENVO:00002006), including particulate matter (ENVO:01000060) such as... | depth 199 m | reverse complement strand
GATGGTTTTCGGCAAGGTCCTGCAGCTGGTCGTACGTAAAGTTGCAGGATCTTGCTGAAAATCATCGCAAGCTGCGCGCCGTCATGGGAGTCGGCGACTGCGATGAAAGCCCCTTCAAATGGCGAACCATCCGCAACAACATTAGACTCCTGCGACCGGAAACCATCGCCCACATCAACCAGATCCTCGTCAGTGCAGGACACGCGTTTGATCCCACTGCCATCGAAAAGGTTCGGGCCGATTCATTCGTGATGGAGACCTGCATTCATTATCCGACGGAAAGCGGATTGCTGTATGACGGGCTGCGGAAAATCATTCCTCAGTGTGTAAGGCTGGCTGAAGCACACGGCGTGAACGGATGGCGTCAGTATGCTCATCTCTTGAAAAAGATCAAGCAACTCAATCGAGAGATCAATCGCATTGCGATAAAAAAAGGTCCCCGCTACAAAAAGCGACTCCAGCCACTTTACCGCGAACTCCTGCAGAAAGCGGCCGTCTTGACGCAACGTGCGCGCGACCTCTGCCTAGTCACCGGCCAGCGGTTGCCGGAGATCGCCGACCTGTTCGAGCCGAACACGCTGCAGGCGTTGATCGTGCGCACAGAACGCGTCGCGGACACGACCCGGCGGCGTATCATCTACGGCGAAACAGTTGCCAACAGCGACAAGCTCTTCAGTATTTTCGAGCCGCACACGCAGCTTTACAAACGTGGCAAGGCCGGTCAGCCGATGCAGTTTGGTCGACAGGTTCTGGTGTTCGAAGATGCGGCTGGCTTCATTGTGCGAGCCGTGTTGATGAAACGCGATGAAGGCGACAAACAGGCAGCCGTTCGCGAAACGAAGTCTTTGCAAAATGACTTCCGCAACGGTGTGAAGCGCCTGTCGTTCGACCGTGGATTTCATTCGCCCGACAACCAGAGAGAACTGTCTGAGCTTGTCGATCATCTGTGTCTCCCCAGGCCCGGCGTCAAACAGTCGGTGGTTCAACTGGCCGATGACGAGTTTCGATCGGCTCAGCAACATCATTCGGGAGTGGAATCAATGATCGGAGCGTTGCAAAGCGGAAACGCGATGAAGCGATGTCGCGACCGATCGGAGATCGGTTTTGAACGCTACCTGCAACTGGGCATTCTGGGGCGAAACCTGCAGACACTCGGCCGGATGCTCATCGCCCGGGAGAACCAAAACGCGGCCGCCGCTCAAAGCCGCCGCAAAGCGGTCTGAAACAATCGCAATCGATACGAGAGAGGGAAGCCAGGGAAGAACATACGCGCGGCATTGTCTGATACAGTCGAAATCCCCGCCAAAATCACCCGAACGCAGACAGCGGAGACCCGACAGCAAAAAACTCCAGGATCTATTACCGCCGCTTTAACACGTAGAATTCCGCACGAACTCACTTTCGGGACACCCACTAGCTATTCAGGTGCTTCCATTTTCCCTTTTATCTCGAATACAAGAAATGATCCACCAAGGCGATACTTTGGTAATATCATCTTGAAATTGCGGAAGTCATGCAAATTATATTTTTCTACAATTCCATTTTGGTCAGCGATACTAAACCATGGCATTCCCTGTAGCAGAGAAGCACTTATCACGTATATGCCAGGCTTTAATGGTTTTCGAAGCATTTTAGAAGTTAAAGGATTGCAAGTAATTCCAAGATCTCTTGGATCTAGGGATCCATAATATGCAAGATAAATTCCTTTCCGATTGTCATCTTTTGATTGCCACTTTTTAACCTCAAGAAGATCCTGCCCCCAGTCAATATTGCTTCCTATAAAATGACGTGGTCCATTGTCAATTCCACCAGTAAATAAATTGAAGTAGGATATGCTGTGGGGTAGGGTAAGAATTGAACTTATGGTCGAGAATGTAAAAACAGCTCCAACTGTAACCATCTTTAAGAGTGCTATTCTTTTATTTTTTTGGATATCTTTAGATTGTGCTGTTTGGCTAAACCAAATAAACATAAATGGATAACATGGTAGAATATACCGTAAATGTTTTGAAAAACTTGTTTCAGAACTTACTAATATAAAAATCGAAAAGAATGAGAGGATAATAATAAATTCACCCCAACTTCTATTTAATCTAGTGCTATCCATTTTTTTTTGTGCTGATGGACGACAAAATACAAACAGTCTAGAGATTGTTGCCCAACTCAGAAGTACTAGTGTTCCAATTGGAGTTTTTACTAATACCCCATACAGGTAATAGTACCACCAACCTTGGTTGGAAAACTGTCCTCTTATATATGAAGGGTCCCCGCTAGTTTCAAAATCATAGATTTGTAGATCAATTCCAATAATATAATCGCGGGGAACTGGTATCACTAATTTACTTATCACGCTTATGAATTGATTAGCCAACACACTGGATTTAGCTTGAGTGGTATCACTTGACGTACAAAGTTTCGATAAAAAATCGCTTTTAAATGACAACTCCGAAATTCTTGTAGGCACATCTTCATAATTGTATCCCAAACATAATATATGTGTGCTAATTATGAAGATTCCAGATAACAAACAGCATTCAAAGAATATACTACGGAAACTCCGGTTCGGGCTTCGTATGGTAATGCATCGTAAAAGCCAGACAATAAGCCATATGGGTATAAATACGCATAATGTAAACTTTGTTAGTAAGGCAAGGCCAAGTGCGACTCCTGCTAGGAGAGTTCTAATTAATGTTGGAGATATTATCCATCTCCAGAAGAGATACGCAGCGAGTATTCCAATTGCTGCCGCATGTGCATCTGTTGTGATTAAGGAGCCATGTCCAAGAATATTTGGACTGAATGACCATGTACCACATGCAAGTAGTCCCGCAACCTGACCATACAACTCATTGGCCCAGCGATAGCAAACAATTCCACCAATTATGCTAAAAGGTATACAGGCAAAGCGAGCCAGAGTAATAAGCCAAATTGACCTTTCACCATTGTGCTTAATAAATTCATAACCTGCCCAGTATTCAGCTCTTGAATTTATTGAGAAATATTTTTCTCTAATAAATTCCATACGATGCTCTTCTAACAAAACAGGAAGAGCAGCAACCATTCGTACTAATGGCGGATTTACACGATACAGTTCATAGTGCCCACTTTCCCAATGACTCAATCCAGATACTAAAAATGCAGGTTCCAAAAAAGTCGGGCTTTTTTGAGTTGCAATATATGCCAACAGGAAGACGTGTACTGCTAAAAACAAACAAACAATGTAAATTGCAAGTGGTATTCTATGGCTTATGTTTAGAAGACTTTTACATAGCGAGATTGATGCAGGAGTTACATTGATGGATTTGCTCATAATTCTAGGAAATTAGAGAGGTGAGATTAGTAATTGAACAAACTACTCGGTGGTACGCCGCTTCGTTTTTTTGTCATTCTAAAGGCCCCTTAAACTCTTTATCAGATCTAATCTCTTTTTTGGTATCAACTGCCACGGTTGTTGAGTAGCAGACTAATATAAGCTGGTAACCCAGGTAATAGAGCTATCGTTTTAAAAGAACTATGACTGGTATTACTGAAACAGTTTGATCCCCAATTTTTGCAGTAATTTTTTCTTTGAGTAACGCACGAGGGCTATTGCTGTTAATGCGACAAAATATTTCAACTGATAACGAGTTTTTACTAACTGATTTGAGTTTCGTTGTAATCATGTCACTTGTGGGAAAAAATTTAACGGCAGACATGTCAATGTCTTGAGAGCCAGTATTATTTAAATATATCGTTTCTGAATATTCTTTCTGAGGAACAGTGTCTGCAAAAAAAACATTTGAAGGCTTACAATCGACCAAACTATGCAATTGGCAATTAATCTGTTTTGATAGGGTGACTGTTTCTGAATCAGTTTCAATTCTAATAGTCAAATTTGCAGAATGTTGGCCTATTGGTGTATTTTTATCCAATTCAACTTTGACGTTTTGAGAAATACTTCGTTCATTTGACGAGTTTAAATATGATTGATTTGATATCTTTCTACCCACGTTAAATGAATAGTAAGCATTGTCACATTTGATAGATTTAACGACTGCAGACGGGTATCCCAAACTAAATAAAGTGAATTCACCAACTATCCTGTTTGATGATCCGGTTGAGACATAGTTCAATACGTCAGGCTTAGTCCAAGCGCTTTTAATGCTTGCAATTACTTCGATATTATACAAGGAATGCCTAGGGTCTTTAGAATCTGTTCGAACTACGATTCTTTGCCGTAAAACTCCTGTTTTCAAACTACTTGCCATGGTAAAAGAAAGCAATTTATCCTGGCCTGGTAAGATGATTTTTGGAATCTCACTTAGCTGAACACAGCCACATGTGACACTTGCATCAATAATTTTAAGTGTGCTATTTGTATTATTTTGTAAGAGAATATTAAATTTATTTGTTGTATCTTGCTCCAAAAGTCCACAATAAATTTGGGTCATCTTACCTAAGAAAGCTTTTTCCAAGTCGGAATTAGAATGGATAATTTGGGTTGAATTATCGGCAGGAGATGCGGGGGCTGTAAAATTAATTGAAGAGTAGATATCTATTTGAAAAAATAAATAGCTCACCACAAAAAAGAAGGTGACTGAGAATAGAATTAATGTAGCTCTAAATTTGTTTTTAGAATGGTACAGCACACCACTACCGTTCTGTTAGGTAAAAAGTAAATTCGGAACATAGGGGTAGTAACAAAAAAGTAAATCAGTGATTACTTTTAAAAAAGCATTGTTTATAAACAACGAACAATGCTAGAAATGGAATTATTAAATAATACCATTGAGATTGAAACCGCCCCAAGACTGAGTGAGATACTAAGATTGTTTCTCCCGTCCAGATTTTTTTTAACTGCTCAGGCTTAATTATTATTTTGCCATTGGGATAGTCTATGTATTGATAACCTCGTTTTGGATCATGGTCGATAAAGCACACTGCGTGCAAAGTAGGCGTGCGATTATTCGTAGACTTGGTGATTAATATGGCAACCCCATCAGTGTCAAGCTGTTTGTTTAAATGTTCGAATGTAATTTTTTGGGGTATGGCAGAAACCATTCTGTTTTTTTCCAAGGCTTTGCAAATATGATCAACACTTGTAAGTGAGTTGCTATCATCCCATCCACATTCTAAAACAACACTTTCAAAATCAGGATTTTCGCCAAGCGATCTCAATGCAACATATGCAGAAATTGGACCACACAGAGTATTATACTCGTATTCGTCATTAATTTCTGATGAAATGCTAACTGAGGTTAAGATATGAAATATAAATGATATTAGAACAAACCTAAGCATCTTTGGACTCGACTCTTTAGCTAATTTTTAGTTCTTGTTTTTCGAATCATGAGGACAATTGCGATTACAATAAATGCAAGAACATTTATTGTAATTAAAACAAAAGAACTTCCTGTCTTAGAAGTGGTCACATTATTTAAATCATCTCCAATTTTTCTTTTTTTCTCTTTTCCTAAGACATACGTAGTATTTTGAAGACCATCAATCACATGAGTCCCATCAGGAATGATATTAGTAAAAAAACCATTAGGAGTGTTTGGATTTAATTCATAAGAATCTACCGTCGTGATATAATTTTCAAATGTGCCTTCATTCGAATTCCACTTAAACTCGGATTTTTTGGGAAGCCAAACACCTCTGGAGAGCTCTACAAATTCAGAATTGATCACTTCAATAGCAGGTTTACTACGTTTTTGTAACAGATTATCGCTATCATAATAGTAAAGATTTTGGACATCTTTTACGACAGCATAACCGTACTTGGGGCATAGATATAGTTGCCGATACAAATTACCCATGACTATGCAGTCAAGACCGTTAGTGACTTCAGGTTGCTCGAATACAAAAGACTCAGATGTGATCTTTTTCATTACCCACATCTGATTTTGTAGTTTTTGAGGAGCGGCTAATAAATATGCAAACTGCAGTGGATTCCCACTTTTGATAAGTCGAGCTGGATTAGATTCTTCTAATATGTATCCCTGATAACTTTTTTCTGGTACTATTCGGTACCCTCTTAATAAACCATTATCAAAAGATTCGGTTAACTTATCTATTAAAGTATTATTTTCATATTCATCAGAAATAAATTTTAACTCATCGGAAAGTTGATAAAATTCGTTTTTGAAATGGATTATCCCACTCGAAGTAGCAGTCCCCTTTACTTGCTTCTTTTTCAAGTATTTTACTTGATATATCGTTTTAAAATTATTAAGTAGTGCTTTTTTGGTACGATACAGTTCTTCGATTTCATGAGCATCTAATCGTGGCCTCTGATCTTGCATAAAGCAAAACAGAACCCAATCATTCTGCGTAAGCTTTGTATGGGAGTTAATCATTACTGATAATGCTTCTGATAATGAAGGCATTCTCCCCAAGCGATCTTCCTCTTTTATAAGAAGAGTCCATACTTTTTTACCTGCTGAGGAAAATTGCGAATTCTTTAAGAGAATTTCAGGAGATCGTTCTTTGAGCGGGATGTATTTATCAGATGCAAACGACAGTGCTGGATACTTAACAAACAAGACAATAAACAGTATTAAAGTGATAAAAAAACGCATAAAGATTACTACTATAAATAAACAGAAAATTATTGTGACATCAGGGAAACTCACCATAATCGCATTTATAAAGTTGCGAAGGACTTTAATTCTCGGAAGCAATATTTTGAAAATGCCAGGATATGTAGATTGCAAACCTACGCTTAGGATACTACAGAATTAAGCCGGTACACGGGCTCTCACGTCTCAGTTTTGCTGGTAAATAATGGGGGGGATTTTCAGCCTCAATAACTATGGCCCTGCATTGCAAAGCTCACCACTTACTTTGTACCAAGTTTGGCCACCATTGGTACCAGGGCACGTCCCAGACGTCACTCCAATTTGATCGGTACCACACTTGGTTACTGGAACCTTAAAGGTTGCACCATAGGGAACCACCCTAGAATCACCGGCGCCTGCTAGTGCTATATTTATTGCATCGACGACTGAGTTTGGAGCTGGGATTTCTTGAGTTCCATTGGGGATATTCTGGCAATCGTCTTCGGTAAAATCAGAGCAGTCGGCTTTATGTAGTCCCACCATGTCGCCGGGAAATTCCGTGAATGTAACGCCTGCTTCCCTTACACATTCAGTCTTATTTGTACCAGCAGGGTTTCCGCAGCCGTTATCAACATTAACGCTATATGACACGCTGGTTGATATAGCAGCTGTAAAAATTTTTAATAGAGTACTTTCAGTTCCCACTTCTAAACCAAGTGTATAAGTTTTTGTTAATTGTTGCGCTACACAGGTTCTTTCCGGATCAAGGCATTGATAATCAACGGAAGTATCTTTTGCCTCTTCAATGCATGTGCCAACTAAGAGATCTCGGATACCATTCGGGTTATCGTTTCTTCCAAGAGTAGATTGAACCAATCCAATACTAAGCAATGTGACAACGGTTAGAGATAGACACAAAAACTTTAACTGACGATGTGGCATTATTCGTTCTCCTAGTGTTATTTAGTCATTTAAATCGATATTAAATTAACATTATTTTTATACAATTAATTAGAGATCATTAGAGAAACAGGGATTTATTAAGATTTATTATAAATAATCGTATAGTAGTGATCTAGTAACGCATTGTCAATCGAACTACTATACTACCGTGCTTATTTTTCATTTATTTTTCTGACCTACTCCACGGACGACACCGGCATGACCCCCTTGACTTGTTCCATTTGTTGTGAGAGTTTCCAATAGACTTTTCTAAAGGAGACGACCATGACTAAACGATGTAGTAAACGACATACCCCGGAGCAGATTGTTCGCAAGTTGCGTGACGCCGAAGCGATGCAGAATGTGGGAAAAACCATTGGTGAAGTTTGCCAGCAGATGGGGATGAGTGAGCAAACCTTTCACCGCTGGTGAACCCAATATGGCGGAATGAAGGCCGAAGAGGCCAAACGGCTCAAAAAACTGCTCGCGGAAGCCGAGATCGATAAAGCCATGCTGAAAGAAATCGCAGAGCATGCCATTTACGTTCCAATGTGATCGCGAATTTATCGTTCTGAATGAATATAGTATAATTAGCTTACAGGGAAATCCATAATTTAAGAATATCTGCAAATGGCAACCGCGTGGTACTATAAACAGTCAGATACATCGCTGGGACCTGTCACCTTTCGTAAGATGGTGGAGATGGTTCGCGAAGAGCAGCTTTTACCTGAAACCATGGTTCGCCCCCATTATATGGACGAGTGGCAACGCGCTGATTCCGTTGTCGGTTTGTTTCATATGGCGCGACGAGATCCCGTCACACTACACCCTCTCAAAACTGCTATTAGCGAGCCGGATGATGGGTTTGCTGATGCTGATGACCTGGATGCGTTTCTGGAAGAATCAGATGAGCCTGCCGGAACTGATACCGACGTTGTGCAACAGGATCTTGAGCATCCGGGGTGGCTCAAGCGTCTGCTTTCCTTAAGGAACAGCAAAATTCCACCGGTACCCGTCGATCCTCATCGCGAAGTCAGTGTCGATCTCAGTCGACCTGCCCCGAATGGTTCTGAGATGCCTGGTGGCGAGAGCAAGACCGAATCGACCCCCCTTTCAGAACTAAACGAGCCCGTTGAAACATCGGATGATACGGTATCGACAGGCGCGTATTCAGAAGAAACCTGGGCATCGACAGTAAATGCAGCTGTTGAACGGATTGATGCGCGGGCTCCCAAACAGGAAGAGGTGCCCCCTCCCCGGCAGATAGTACCCGCGATCAATCTTTCTTTCCTGGAACATCCGATCTTTCGTAAGCTGGTTCTTGCCTGTGTACTGGTCCTGTGCGCCAGTGTCGGCATTTACGGTTTTGTCAGCTGGATGGGCCAGGGAAAGCTCTACTTTCCACTGATCGGTGAAACCTCTCCATTACTGTTTCTCATCTATTCGGCATGTACATTCCTAGTGACCATCACGCTGGTACCGCTGCTCGTCTATATTGCTTCGCCCTATCTGCGTCTCGGATACAAACTGGGAGCCGCCCTCGTGACCGCCAATCTTACTGTGTTACTCCTGCTGAACTGGTCAGAGCAACAGAATATGATTTTTCCTTCGCGGAAACCAACCGAAGCAAAATTAATATTTCCATTCATGGGCGAATGTTCTCAGTTCTCTTATTGGATGTACTTTGTGGATGTTGTGATATTTGTCGCAGTTCTAACCTACTTTGCCGCCTGGTGGCTGGAGACTCACGCTGATGAAGTGTAAACGAGCCTTTGCTGATAACGTGACGGGAATATCGTTTACGGATTCATCTCGCCTTAGAAGTGGTTATACAATCCTCGAACTCCTGGTCGTCACCGCAGTGATTAGTATTTTAATCGCACTTGCGCTTCCGGCGGTGCAGTCAGCACGTAATTCTGCCAGGCAGGTACAATGCTTAAACAACATGAGAAATGTTACGCTGGGGATACTACAGGCAACGGACAGTGCCAACCGGTTTCCGGCCTGTGGTTATTTTGGTGATGGTACGCCGGCTACGGGTGGCTCTTATCGCAGTTGGGTTGTGGCGACCCTTCCCTACATTGATCAGGCGAATCTCTATAATGAATGGGATGTCGAAAAAAATTATAAAGATCCTGTGAACGCACCACTGGCAAAAACACATATTCCAGTCTTAACCTGTCCAGATGATATTTCGGAAGTTCCCGGCCAGGGAAATTTAACTTATGTTGTCAGCAGTGGAGTGGGATTTTCAGCTCAGATATCTGGTATTCATGATTGCCCCATTGGTCCCTCGAGTGGAAAACTGGATCTGAATGGAAACGGAGTTACCTGTAACTCATCGACTGCAGGAGATGGAGCTCCCTCTGACCGAGAACTGTTTTTCCAGATGGGCCTGTTTTTTAATGAAACCTGGAAAGGTGAAATCCGTGCAAAACGCCACTATACCATGGCAGGTCTCACTGATGGCGCTTCCAATACCATGCTGATTTCTGAAAATATTCGCACAGGTTATGATCCCACTAACTCGGCCTCCAACTGGGCTTCGCCCAATCCTTATCTCACCAGTTTTTATATTGGAAACCCCTGTCGAAATGGAAACTGTTCTGAAGGAAATGTGGATTACAATCTGGCCAATTCAGGCTCCAGCGCGATCAATGCTGGTATCACTCAGCCTGAAGGGAGTACCCCTTACCCCAATTCATTTCACCAAGGTGGCGTTAACGTTGGCTACTGTGATGGGCACATCCAGTTTCTTTCAGAAAATATCGATGGAAAAGTTTATGCAGCACTAGCTAGTCCGCAGGGACAGGCTTTAAGTGGAACACCACTGGAACAATAAAGCCATAAACATTTTCAGATCTCTTTCGATGCGCCACGCATGTGGGAGATAGATTAAAATCATCATTGTGTTTGGTAGTCCGTTGGAAAATGAAAAAGCCTGCTTACGCATTCGTATTTTTTTTACTCTGGGGACTGGTGAATTGGATCTTCCTGGAATGGATACCTGAGAAAAGTAAGGAATCCGAAGCACGTATGGATCCGGAGATCGTTGAGAGGTTTGAACGGATTTCTCTGCAGGTTCAGACGCCTTATTATAATGTCCCCATTCCATTTCAGGCTAGATTACTGAAACCAGATAATCCCGATGTAAGACGGCTCTACCCGCTGATTGTATTTCTGCACGGAGCCGGGGAAAACGGGAACGACAATCAGCGGCAACTCAAGTACTTGCCGCAGCAAATGGCGCAGTCCCACTGGCAGGAAAAGTATCCCTGTTTTCTACTGGCACCACAGTGCCCGCACAATATGAACTGGTCTTCCCCTGCACGCGCAGCAGATTCTCCTGAGGACAAAAATCAGAATCTGTTGGATCAGATTCAACAGATAATTTTGGATATATCCAGTAAATATCCTGTCGATACGCGGCGGATCTACATTACGGGGTATTCGATGGGAGGATTTGGGACATGGAGTATGATCGCCCGTTATCCGGAGCTGTTTGCATCTGCGGTTCCCATCTGTGGTGGCGGCGACCCGGATACGGTTTCCCTTTTTGTCCATCTCCCTATCTGGGTCGCGCATGGCACGCTGGATCAAATCGTTCCCGTTACCAGATCACGAGACATGGTTGCTGCATTTCACAAGGCAGGCGGGGATCCCATTTATCAGGAACTGGATGGAGTCAAACATGACAGCTGGACTTCGACATATGCATTTGACAGTGGAATGTTTGCCTGGATGTTTCAGCAGAGAAAAAATTAAGAAACGAGTGAAACTCCTCTTTCTAAAACCAGGCTATTCGACGTGCTATCTATTTTTCAAATATCTTAAATAATTATCATTGTGCATGTGTGGGTATGCATGTAGTATGAAGAGGATTGACTGTCAATTTGTTCTTGGGGACATCGGATCATGTTTAGCTTCAGGTATACTATTCATACACCTTACAGAACCATCTATTACTTTTGTCTACTCATTCTTTTATTTTCTACCTTCGGTCACTCATTTCTTGCAGCAGATCCCGAGAAGCAGACCGTAGATTCAAATAAAGAGAAGCAAAAAAATGCTTCTGTTGTCAGTCCTCTTGAAAAAACTAAAGCAGCTCTTCAGTCTTGCGATGTTAATCAGGATGGACGTGTAACAGAGCAGGAATTCGTCTCTTCCTTCCCCGAAGACAGGCACGCCACTGCTGGTAGAGATTTTCGGTTGTTTAACCGGGACGGCGATGATTCTCTCTCCTTCAATGAATACTGCTCCATTCCAGGACTGGTTCCTCAATCGTTGCGTAGTTCGCTATCACATCCGTTGGTTCCGCTGGTCGAACAGCAGATGACCGTGATCGACAAACACTGGAAGCAGTGGGACGCGGACAGGAATGACAGTTTGTCGCTGGAAGAATTGAAGATCGCAAAAATCAACGAGCAGATTCCCGGACTACCGCCGGTGGTTCTGAAAGATTGGGACCGGGATGAAGACGGCCAAATCAGCCGCGAAGATTGCCGGCAAGTAATCGAAGCCGGCTATGGTTTGCGACGTCTGGATGGTCAGCTTCTGCAGTTACCATCTGGTCTAGTTGTTTACTGGTGGCATTTTAAAGAATTGGACCATGATCATAATGATCAGTTGACTCTCAAAGAATTTCAGGCCTATTACAATCGTTTCGGTGAGGAAGCAGCCAAAAAACGCTTTGAAGA
>TARA_R110002111_G_scaffold248400_2_pt1 | contig 12187 bp, 6 predicted proteins | sample TARA_R110002111 | Tara Oceans TARA_R110002111 (sample SAMEA4397363) | marine metagenome | biome: Polar Biome; feature: [ZZZ] marine water layer (ENVO:01000295); material: water (ENVO:00002006), including particulate matter (ENVO:01000060) such as... | depth 199 m | reverse complement strand
TCGACAAACAAGAGCAGGAACTTCAATGGGGACGCGGAGTTTATCGAGGTTTCCGGGAAGTGTCAACGCAGTGGGAAAGGTTTTTCAAAGAATGTCTGATTTCAAGAATACAATCGGTGGGCATGCGTTTTTCAACTGGTTTCGCTACTATCTCATGAAGCAACTTTGACGCGTTCTTCGACCTTTTCGATTTTAGGAATTCTCATGACTCAGTCTGTGATTGGTTCACACAAGTTCGACCTCGACACTCCCATCCTCTGCATTGACCTGGATATTATGGAATCCAATATTCAGAAGATGTCCGAATATATTACTATCCGTGGCAAGACATGGCGCCCTCATGAAAAGTGTCACAAAACGCCAGCCATCGCGCTGGCTCAGATCCAGGCTGGCGCCATCGGCGTGACTTGTGGCAAAGTCTCCGAAGCTGAGGTCATGGCGGCCGCCGGGATCAAAGACATCCTGATCGCCAATATGATTGTCGGCAAAACGAAATGGGAACGCGTGGCCGCTCTCTGCCGTTACGCCAGCCCGATCGTTGCCTGTGATCATTTCGCCCAGATCGAACCACTGGCGAAAATCTGCAAAGACGCCGGCGTCATCTGTCGGATGATGCCCGAAGTAAACATCGGCCTCAATCGGGTCGGTTCGCGTCCAGGTCAGGATACACTCGACCTCGCGATGGCCATCAACAAACTCGAAGGCCTTGAACTGGCTGGCATCATGGGTTACGAAGGGCATCTGCTGCAAATCCAGGATCAGGCTGAAAAGAAAGAGAAAATCGAAGAAGCGATGCGAACACTCGTCGGATGCAAGACGGCCATTGAAGCCAAAGGCATCCCCTGTGAAATCGTCAGTGCCGGCGGAACTGGCTCGTACCAGATTACATCCAACTGTGAAGGCATCACCGAACTGCAGGCAGGCGGCGGCATCTTCGCTGACCCGATGTACGTTAATAAGTGCGGTCTGACGGGACTGGACTATTCAATGAGCGTACTCGCGACTGTGGTCAGTCGTCCCGAGAAAGGACGCATGGTACTCGACTGCGGTCGCAAGACGATGCACCCCGACTTCCAGCTTCCACTGGTCAAAGCCTGGCCCGATGCGAAAGTCACATCCCTCAGCGCAGAACACTGTGCCGTCGACCTGGGTCCCGAATCACAAGACCTCAAGATTGGCGACAAAATCGAACTGATTCCAGGTTACGCCGACTTCACCACTATCCTGCACGAAAACTTCTACGGCTTCCGTAATGACCGCCTGGAAGTCGTCTGGCCAATTCTGGGACGTGGCAAGATTCAATAAACAGCTTTGCTCGTTTGAATTTCTGGCTGAATTCCGAATGGACAAGGAGGGGATCCTCTTCCTTGTCCATTTTAGTATTAATACATAACCCTACACATATCGAGCTGCTTCGACCTCGGATTTAAGCAGAAAGGCCTAAACCGATAAGAATAACGAGCAAACCAATTCCAACCCCGACTAAAATAGAGACAAGATATTGGCAAGCAGCGACCCCCATACCACGTTTAAAAGTCGTGGGAAGTAACGCAGACAAAAGTGCCGACGAAACGAGAAATGTAAATGGGAGAGAGATTAAATTCAGTATGAGATTCAGTCCGTTTTTTGCCTCGTCAGGCCCTGCTTGAATCAGTCCCGTTGCGGCCCCCAAAACACCCAGGATGGCTCCAATGATAAAATTAGCAACACCTGTTATCAAAAGAATGCCCATCGCCTTGAGCATGGAAGGCTCAGGGACCATGTCGGGACTACCTTCCGCGGTACCCGCAATTTTGTGAAATAAACTGATCGCAGCCCGTAGAATCACAGCACCGATGAGTAATCCTATCGGAAGCGCTACAATCAGTGCACATAGAAACCCACCTAACGCAGCTCCTGAATTTGACATTTACTTCCCCCTGAACCTGGTAAAACCACACATGTACACAGTATCCCTAAATACAGACAAGCAATCAAATCGTCAACATAATTACATATAAATCAATGATTTTTATGAAACTATTTTTGGCGTTCTCAGTAAAGCATAAAGTGAAATACAAACACTATTTGCTTGGTTCTCAACAGGCTTTCCGATAATATAAGCATAGATTGATACAACTCTCAGCTTTCGTTTGAGGAGAATCAAGGAATGGCTCAACAACGGTTGCAAACTGGCTGCCCGGAATTTCAGAAGACTCTGCGATTCAACCGCCGTGGTTTTTTGAAAGCGGGAGGTTTGGGACTGACCGGCCTGACGCTGCCTGATCTCCTGCAACATGAAGCATACGCCAGCCCTGTCGCGAAAAAAGAGAACTCAGTCATCATCCTCTGGATGCGGGGCGGCCCGTCTCAGCATGAAACCTGGGACCCGAAACCCAACGCGCCCGCTGAATTCCGTGGCGACTTTGGTGCCGTTAAAACTTCAGTCCCGGGAATTGAAATTGTCGACCTCATGCCCCGCTGTGCGAATATCATGGAGAAATGGTCGATCATTCGCAGCCTGCATCACACCAACGCCGGTCACTCCGCTGGCGACCAGATTCTGTTTACCGGCCATCACCCAGGAACAGACCCGAATATCAATGTGCACCCCAGTTGCGGTTCAATCGTTTCGGAACAAGTGGGACACCTCACCCCCGAGCTACCGCCCTACGTGATGATTCCGCGACAGGTACCGGGAACTGATTCAGCCTACCTCGGCGTCGCTCACAAGCCGTTTGAAACATTGGCAGACCCTGCCAGTGATGGACCGTTTCAACTACAAAACTTTTCACTGGTCGAAGGGATCGGTGACAATCGCTTCGCACAGCGAAAAGATTTACTGAAAGGTTTCGACCAGTTTCGCACGGACCTGGACCGCTCGGGGCAACTCAGTGCCATCAGTCAATTTCAACAGCAGGCGTTCGGCATTCTCAGCTCAAACAAAGCCCGCAAAGCCTTCGATCTCGATTCAGAACGCAGCACTACGCGGGAACGCTATGGATTCATTCCCCGTTATGATCCGATGGACCCCACGCGCTGTAGTGCCAGCGCGTTTTCACAGCGGATGTTATTAAGCCGCCGTCTGGTTGAAGCGGGAGTCCGGTTGGTAACGGTGGATTGCCGCTGGTGGGATACCCATGTGAAGGGCTTTGATTCGATGCGCAACGGCTTCCTGCCTCGTTGGGACCAGGCCTACTCTGCTTTGATTGAAGACCTGGATCAACGTGGCCTATTGGAAACCACGCTCGTCGTCGCCTGGGGCGAATTCGGTCGTACGCCCCGCGTGAATAAAAATGCCGGTCGCGACCATTATCCGAATGTGTTCAGCGCAGCGATTGCGGGAGGGCCTGTCAAAGGGGGGCGCGTGGTTGGTTCCTCCGACTCCAAAGGAGCGTTTCCTAAAGACAACCCCAAAACGCCCCAGGATGTGCTCGCGACGGTGTATCAGCATCTGGGCATCGACACACAGAAACATTATCTCGATCACTCAGGTCGTCCAATAATTACGCTACCGTCTGGCAAGCCGCTGCACGAACTGGCATAGGCTTGTGAATCACAAAATTGATTATTCTTCATCCACCCGTTTAATCAGGGCGTTGTAATCTTTGAGACAGCGAGTGATCAACTCTCTGAGTTCCTTGAACTCAGCCTGATTGGTCTGGGATGAGGTCAGTAAAGGCTGCATCCAGCCCTGCATCAGGTCGAACTGTGTTTCCAGTACATTCAACAGTGATCGAGGGATTTTATTCACGACCGTGATTTTCTCTTCGAGCGTTGACGGGGCTTGTTCTGCCGCTGACTGATTGGCAGGGCCGCGGGCGTTTTCATCCAACCGTGATTGGATGGACTGCTCAAACAGAGATGTCACGTCTTTGGTGCCTGATGTCAGCGCGTTCTGAATGGCGTTTAAACCTTCAGCCAGATGTTGAAATCGTTCCGCAAAAGTGTTTGCATACTGTTCGAGACTGATATCCTTTCCCGCCGCCAGTCGACTGATTCCAGCATTCATCGTTTCGCGAATGTCCTGCAGTCCCTCGCCAACATTACTGAGCTGCAGAATCGCCTGAGCCAATCGATCTTCGCCCCCCACGCTTTTAAGCTGCTGATTTTTCCGGAACGATTTTTTAATGTCATTCCAGCGTTGTAATTCCGTTTCCGTTAATATCCCCATCAGTTCCCGGAACTTCAGCAGGTTTGCTTCCGTATCCGAAGTCAGTGTCTGGGCATCGTTCTCGTAGTTAGAGACAATCAGCGTTTCAAGTTCTTTGTCATTCATGACCGCGAACACTTTTTCGGCGATACGGTTCATATTTCGATAAGAACCCTGCAGTTTGAATGAGGGCTCTGTGCGGTATTCATCGGACTGTGCCGCCGAGCGAATATACTCCCGGTTCACACTCAGAATCACATCACGGACGCGGATCAGTTTTTTCATGGTGGAAACCATCTCGTTGAGTTCTTCCACCGAATAATTCCCTTCCAGGTCACCACGTTCGCCCGTTCCATCCTGCGCCATCTGAATGATCGTGTAGATATCTTTCTGACTGCGCGACGAAAGCGAATTGAGTACCGGGTTGGATGTGATGCAATTTTCGAGATAGCTCATTTCGAACGAATCCGCATGTTCCCCGATCACTTCACCCAGGTTATAAATATCCGCCCGGTTCGAGAGCATGTCTGGAATCTGGAATTTCTCTCCGCTTTCCGTATAAGGATTTCCCGCCATCACGACGGCGACTTTTCTCCCGCGCAAATCGTAGGTGCGGGTCTCGCCCTGATATACGCCTTCAATTTTTCGCTGGGCATCACACAGCGAAATGAACTTCTGCAGAAACTCCGGATTACAATGCTGAATGTCATCCAGATAAATCATGACATTATCGCCCATCTCCAGTGAGAGATTCAATTTTTTGACCTCTTCCCGCGCGCCAGCATTCGGGGCAGAAGCAGGGTCGAGCGAAGTGACCTGATGCCCTAATGCCGGCCCATTGATTTTCATAAAAATCAGCCCCAGGCGATTCGCGATGTATTCCATCAAGGTTGTTTTTCCGTAACCGGGCGGAGAGACCAGCATCAACAGTCCCATGCGATCGGTACGTTTCTGTTCGCCAGCTTCTCCCATCTGCTTGGCAAGATTATCACCAATCACAGGCAGATAAACTTCATCAAGCAGCCTGTTACGGACAAATGAAGTCAGTACCCGTGGTCGGAACTCTTCCAACCGCATCGCTGCGCGCGAGGTTTCGACCAGTTGTTTCTTTAACGCAAGATAGGATTGAAACCGCGGGACGTTGACCGATTCAAATTCCGTTAACCGTTTCATGAAACGATTGAAGTGCAGATGATACACGCCATTCTGGATCCGCGCATGTGAGCCCGACAGGCCTGCGATTTGTTCTGTATTTCTCGCATCAATCAGGTGACTGCGATCAAGCTTGCCCTTAATTAACAGCAATGCGATTTCGTCCCGGTAATCAGAATCTTCGTCTGAATTCAGGTGATCCAGAAATGCCTGAGTCCAGTCTCTGGCCAGCAGGAACCAATTCAGGGAATTTTTGTTCGTGGCTGAAAGGCTTTCTTCCAATCGCTCCAGCGCGTTATTGTGTTTTAAATATTTCTCGAAATCCTGATAGAGGTCCGCTGCCCGTTTGCTGATGACAAACGCATCTCCGCGCACCAGTTCCTGAAACAGGTATTCGGCGGACTCGAAAATCAGCGTCTGATCTAAACTGGGAATCTGCTGAACAAATTGCGTGAGCTGCTGTTGCAGTTCATTGATATAAAATTGTTGCTGACCGGTTTGTGGAAAGACCTGCATGATTCTGCCAAACCCGGACAATTTAGTGGCAAACAGCGTTTTGATTTGCGGATCACAAAAATACTCCCAATACAGTGAAGCCATTGCCCGTGCGGGAGATTGATAACGCAGCAGCCCCAGTGCCGGCTTGACATTTAACAGTGACCGCAGCAGTAACAGCGTATCCTGATCATGAACACCTTTGACGTAGCCTTCGCTATAGCGGGGCCCCATGAATTTCTGAATGAATGCCAAGAGGTCTTCATCGGACCATTTCCCAAGCGAGCTTACCGAATGTTCCGAGTCGGTTTCCAGTGATTTCAAAAGAGAATAGGTTAAATATTCAGCCCGGTACACATCCCGGTTTTCGGAAACAACGTCCTGATTCCAGACCTCTCTGGTGGCCAGCAGACGCTCGTCTTTGATCACTTCAAAAAAATTGGTTCCCGTCAAATGCAACTGCAGCGTATCATCTCGAAAGACAGTAGTGAGATCGAGCGGCTGCCGATTAACTGTAAACTTGCGACTTCCAAGTCTAATGATATTTTCGCCGTCGACAAACAATTCCTGTTTGTCCTTCAACTGTCTGACGGTATCTTCGCGAATACTTTTCAGGCGGCCCTGAATGTCATCTACTTTGACCGTATCCTGCAGATCACCCAACTGGCGAACGATATCCCTGACTTTGTCGATCATCAAATCCGAGGCAAAGTAGCCGTTGATCTCATTGATTGACTTCAACTGCTCTGCTCGACTGCGGATGCCTGTCAGAATCCGGTCTGCCGATTTCGCGAGCGAAGTCGCCCGCTTGTTTCGGCTTTCCACAATCGCCAACTTGCGTGATTCGAAAGCGGCATAAACCTCTTCCCGCTTTTCCGTCAATTGCTCGACGAATTCATCAAATTCCGAAAATCGCCCTTCGAGTTCCTCTACCTGAATCATCAGTTTGGTGAGAAAGTCATCGCATTTTTCAGGCGAATCAGAAATATCCAGGTAATTCACGACCCCCTGATTCAGGAGTTTGACCTGAGCATTGAACTCAGCCACTCCTTCCACAGACATCAATTCCTTGATGCGGCGTTTCAGAGCAGCACGTGACTGATTAATCCGGGAAAAGTTCGTCGAAATGTTATCAATAATCGCGGTACGCTGGGTTGTGTCTTCCACTTTGAGGTTACTGACAATCTCGATCAGCATTTCCAGCTCGCTCGAACTGGCTTCGATCTCTTTTTCCACTTTCCGCGCGTCGGCGACTTTCTCGACAGTTTCAATCTGCTCTGTGGCGGCAGTAATTCGGTCTGCGTATGGTTTGAGAGAATCCTCTCTCAGCAGGAACGAAACACAGCGGGTCGCCATTTTATCGGTTCGCTCGCCGACATTTTTTTCCAGTTGATCAACAAGACTGTGGTCGACATACCGCAGATCGCGTAGAGAAATCACGTTTCCCCGCAAGCTTCTCAGTTTTGCCAGACTCTGAACAAAGTCATCAATTTTGTCAAAGCGGCGATGATCATTTTCAGTAAATGTCTTCTTTGTCAGCGACTCAACTTCGGCAGTTGATTTTTTCGTACTCTCTCTCAGCAGCAATACTTTTTCGTATTCAGTGACGGCGGCTTCCGCAGCCTTTTTGATTTCGAGTACTACTTCTCCCAGCTCGCAGGTTTCCTGGTGGTTAATCCAGAAATAGGAATCAAGTGCAGCACTGGTCAGCTTAACCAGATCAATGTAAAGATTTTCGTAGGCGTCTTTACGATAAATCAAACCGAGAATTTCATGGCATTCTGCCATGCCGCGCACGATATCTTTATTACCGATTTTGTTGAGATAAGAATCTGATTTGTGTGGAACCTGGAAGGATTCACTGACGTAGGGCGTTTTCCAGAGTTGAATCATGTGATGCTTCTGCGGCTCGTCCTGTCCGGAAAAACAAATCAGCTCGCCCCCTTCGAACCGGGCGAATCCATGACAAATCAAAGGAGTGTCGAGTCTTTGTTCGATCACATTATATTGCAGAAGAACGTAAACACCCTGATCGGGCTGATAAAAGACATAAAGAAAGTCTTCGCCATTGGGAGAGGCGATTCGCTCCTGATAAAGCATGTCCTGCAGCTCGGTTTCGAATGTTTTCGATTCTCCGTTCTGCAGATAGTAACCGTTCGAAAAAACCAGCCCGTGATCATCGGGGAGCAGGATACAGGCATCTTTAATGGAATCGAGGCGCTGCGCTTTCTGCAATTTCTCATTATAGATGAAGTAGCGGAACTGTGATTCTTTATAAGGACGGATTTTGAGCAGAATCAATGAACCGATGAGGGCATAGAAGATTTCTGCGTCGTCCAATATCTGGTCGGGATCGTCGACGGGCTCGGAATAGATTCCTTCGCCAGTCTCAGTGTTGTTCTCTATCTTGATGGTCAGGTCGCCGCCGATGGTTTCGACAAAAAGTCGATCATCGATGGAAATGTGCGGATGCACGCCGGAATGATGCAGGTTGCGATGCGTGCGCGTCCATTGAAACTCCTGCTGCGACGGATACTGCACTTCATGATCGCTGCGATTGTCAACATACACCAGTTGATCGCTCTGCATGGCCCATTTGAAAGATTTGAAATCCTTGGGACCGTTCCCCACTTTAAACAGCATGTACAAAAAAGGGCCTTTGACAAAAAACTTGGCAAAGGTGGCATTTTTGTAATAGCGGTAAATGTCTTTAAAGTCTTTTTCAAACGCCGGGTTCTGAATTAAATCGAGCGGCAAAGCATGATATGTGTCGTCTTTAAATTCATAGACCGCGAAGACATCGCTCAGATGTGTTTCAGACTTCAGACCAAAGTGCACGTTGTAGCCGAATAAAAACCGGTTCCCCACAGCCAGCATGTCACGCGGAGTACAATTATGCTCTGTAGTAATGCGTTCGCTGCCCAGTAATTGGGTTTCGATCGACCCGAAAACTTCTTTGCGCAGCTCGTTCAGTTTCCCCAGTCGTGACTGGAGTTCTTTCCCGTGGCTTTGCAGACGATTTTGGATAATTTCGTATGTACTGCTCTCCAGGGCAATCGCATCTGCGTTGCCTGCTGCAGTCTCTTGAGAATCATTTTCCAAATCGGCCATTAATCGTATTTCCCGTGGCAACGTGTTTTTGTTTGTCGCAAACGTGATGAGGTTAAAGGTCTATCGGCGCTCCCTGCATGACATTGATTTTAACGCAGGGAGCCAGCCGAATAAAACTCTTTCAAAAGTCGAAAGTGTTCAGGTTTACCTTTCTACTTTTGAGTCTTTGCTTTGATAAAGGAAGCAACCTTTTTATCTGAAATTCCCAGGTTTTTAACGGTTGCCAGCAGTCGATTCAGAACAGATTTGTCTTCATCGCTGTCCGCTTTCACCAGTAACTGAGAAATCAGAGCCGCCACGGAAAGGTTTTTCACATCTTCGAAGGACATTCCAAACCGGGAAATAAAGGTCTGGAGCTGATCTTCGAAGTAATCCGGGTTTCCATTAAAGAACGTATTCTTGATATCCGTCAACGTTTCGCTGTTATGTACGAAGCGATCGATGGATTTCCCGCTCTTAATGGAATCCACAATCTTGTCGAAGAAGGTTGTTTCGCCGCCGACAATGTCAATTCGAGCCGACTTCAGTGCTTCGCCGACGATACCCGCCTGTGCCTCCGCAATTTCCCTTTGAGCAGAAATGGCTGCCAGTTCGATTTCCTTGTCCTTGTTGAGTCGGATTTTGAATTCTTCGTGGTCACGGCCGACGCCATCGAAGAGTTTCATGGCCTTGGCTTTGTCTACGATACCAGTCGCTTCCGAGCTGAACTTGAGTTGCATGACGTTGGCTTCCGCAGTACCGGTTTTTTCGGTGGCTTCTGCTTTGGCAATCAAGACATTGGCTTCCGCCTGACCAGTCTTCTCGGTGGCTGTTGCTTTGGCGATCATCACCTGGGCATCTGCCAGGCCGAGGGCAGCACCGTCGGCCGTCTTGGCCTCCGCCATGACTTTGATGGCGTCGGATTTCTTTTCGGTCGCGGTTTTATCTGCTTCGGCTTCAATCACGATTTTTTCCGCCAGCAGTTCAGCTGATTTCTTTTGCGCCTCTGCGGCTTTGACTTCCTTGACCATGTGCTCTTCGGCATGCATTTCCGCTTTGGTCACGGTGACCTGCTTGAGTCGGTCTGCGCCGGCAAATTCTTCGGTATCTTTGATCCGTTCCTGTTCTTCCACGACCGCACGCTCGACAATCACGCGCTCGCGGATCACTTCCTGGATATTGCGTTTTTCAACTTCAATCGCTTTGTCTTTATCAATGACTGCCAGGCCGACGACCCGTTCACGTTCGGTGACTTCCAGCAACCGGTCTTTTTCGACCCGTTCTGTTTCAACGGCGTGAGTCCGGTCCTTGCTCTTTTCTGCCACAATCACCTGCCGCAGTTTATTTTCTTCAGCAATTGCTAACTCTTCATCGGTACGAATGCGTGCAGATTCGGCTTTCAGACGTTCTTCATGCTCTACACGTCGTGCTTCTGCGTGCTCACGTGCCGTTAACGAGGCAATTTCCCGCGTCTGTTTCTCGACGGCTTCGACGCGTTGGCGCTCCAGTTCCAGAATGGTTTCCTGAGCTTCGACGTCCTGTTTCTTAATGGTTTTTTCTTTTTCGCGGGTAATATGATTCGACAGGATATGCTCGCGCGACGTCAGATCGGTGATCTTTTTAATCCCTTCCGCGTCGAGAATATTGGTCGGGCTCAGTTTTTCAACGGGAGTCTGTTCCAGATAGTCAATAGCACAGTCATCCAGCACATAACCATTCAAATCGGTGCCGATAATTTTGAGAATCTCTTCTTTGAACTTATCCCGTTCATTGTAGAGCTCTACAAAATCGAAATGTTTCCCAACCGTTTTCAAGGCTTCCGAGAATTTGGCATCAAACAATTCGATCAGTGCTTCACGACTGGAAGCTCTGCGGCACCCTAATGATTGAGCCACATTGCGAATGTCCCCGACAGTATTATTCACGCGTACAAAGAAGGCCACTTCGATGTCTGCCCGGATATTGTCCCGACAAATCAGACCCACTTCCCCTTTCCGGGCGATTTCAATGCGTTTTACCGAGAGGTCCATCTGATCGGCCCGGTGCAGGATCGGAATCACAATAATCCCGGTCCCGGTGGCGACTTTGAGTCCTCCCAGACCGGTAATCACCAACGCTTCTTCCGGACCTACTTTCCGATAAAAGCGGGAAAAGGCAATGGCCAATCCGACGAGGACGATCATCACATAGATGACCATCGTAATAAAGGACGAGCCGAATAACTCCAGCCCCAGCAGATAGGACATGGGAATAGTGAATGCCGGCATGAACATGGTATTAAGACTCCTGGTTAATTTTTACGACGTAAAAAACCTGTTGTTCTGTGTTAAAATCTGTCAAACGAACCAAATCACCTTTCAGGATCGTTTCGTCTGCAGATCGAATATGTAGTTTTAAGGGGGCTCCTTCCGCCTGCATTTCCGCCTGTCCAAATCGGTCTGTTACCGAACTGCTGGTCACCAGGCAGGTCTTTCCCAATAAAGTTTCGACTTCATTGGGAGGCGTAAATTTAAACAATCCTTTAAAGGGCTGGGTTAACACCTTGGTTACCACCAGACTGATTCCCATATTCCGCGCTGCCAACGGCAGATAATCCATAAACGAGTTGATCTCGGTCCTGGAATCAAAGTTAATCGAAAGCATCCACATACTGAGCGAAAAAACGCTCACCCAGAGCATCACCGGCACATCGCCCAGATTCAGAAATCTCAGACCGATGAATCCGAAATCGAGAAAAGAGGGGCCTTCTGTCGGAATTTCAAAATCCAGATCAAAATCGAGCAGATCAAGATCCAACACGCCTAAAATAATACTGAGCCAATACAACAGGCAAATCGCCACCAGAACCGTCGCCGGCAATGTGGGCCATTCAAAACAGGCTTGTAGAAACTCCATCACTGAACGCTCCCCTTCTAAGGCGAGGTTTCTCATTAGAAGCTGTTAAGTGAAATTGATCTCTCGTCTACGCGATTAAAACAATGCAACGAGTACGGCTACTTCAGTATGAACCGTAAAACACTGCTCATTGTGTCAAGAACGTAATTTTCACCGATTGGATCACGAAAACCGGAGAATCCAGCAGATATTTTCTTGATATCGGAGTCGTTTGCAAAAAGGCAATTGTTCGGAGTAGATTCAATTTAATGAAGTCCGGTGAACAAAACGGGTGAAAATATCTGGATGAGATCAAATATGCTCAAGATTTCATCTGAGCATAATAAGTAGTCCAGGCGTAAAAAAAGCCGCCTGTTGTAACGGTTATGTTCAACAGGCGGCCTGAATTGATATTACTTGTTCGCAGGAAGGGAAAGATTATGC
>TARA_R110002111_G_C6006023_1_pt1 | contig 12218 bp, 12 predicted proteins | sample TARA_R110002111 | Tara Oceans TARA_R110002111 (sample SAMEA4397363) | marine metagenome | biome: Polar Biome; feature: [ZZZ] marine water layer (ENVO:01000295); material: water (ENVO:00002006), including particulate matter (ENVO:01000060) such as... | depth 199 m | reverse complement strand
GAATTGTAAACTTAAGACGTATATAATTTATTGCTAGTTCTAGCCTATTTACGAAAATCCTTACAGATTTTATATTCGGTTTATATTTGCTAAATTACGTGCCTAACCACGAAACTAATCATACAAACACATTACCTACAATTTGAATGAAACAATACGTAAAATTCACCATAAAGGATTCTGATAATATTAAAACTACTGACTTCAGTTATGTTCCAAACTCGTTTGGAGAAATTGAACTGCGAAAACTGACTGACAAATTAAATATTCTAATTATTCATTTTGAGAATCTGGATTTAGTTAGAGAAAACTTGGATGATGAAGCAGACGAATTTTTAGATGACCCAATATCAATAATGCTCGCAAATTATCCGATAAATATAAATGAACTATCAGAATTAGAATTGGATTTAAAAGATGGCTGGACTGATGATATGTTATTCACTATGGTCACTTTTAGAGATGGAGAATCTATTAATAATAACAAAATAGCCATTAAAAAAGATGGAAATGGAGCGTTTGACGTTATTTGGACAGGAAGTTACTCAACTTGGAACACAGACCGTTCTGATAGATTTTTAGAATTAAATATTAAGGCAAAACTAAAAACTGAAATAGTAACACCTTTATGCGAAAATGATGAAGTTATAATAGAAACGTTCGATAAAAAACTGTAGGTAACATTGTATATAAAAAACAGCGCAAGTCGTTGCTAACACTAAGGCTTGGGCATTTTTGGAAAGTCGCTAAATTTTTAAAATACCATATAACGTTCCTACTAAAGGGATAATTTCGGTCTGTTGTGCCATAACATCAAATTTCAAGCTAAACGCCTATAATACAGCAATATAAAAAATTTCACAATACAGGTTATAGCGTGGTTATAGCATGCTTATAAAGTCCTTAAAACAAGCTTATAGCATAACAAAATACACTGCGTAAGGTACAATACTAATATCTAGATTAATAATATAGGCTTATAACCTTAAGATTTGCATAACTAATTGCTGGTGCTGTGTTTACTCGGTCATGATATCTAGTATTAAAACACATCTACTAAACGTCATAATTAAAACTTTCATTACCTTTAAGTACTAACTTAAACTCTAAATTATGAAACTAGGCGCATTTTCAATAAGTCTTGCGGTAAAGGATATAAAAGCCTCACAAACATTTTACGAAACTTTAGGATTTTCAGTATTTGCTGGAAGTATAGAACAGAACTATCTCATTATGAAAAATGGAGAATCCTTAGTGGGTTTGTTTCAAGGCATGTTTGAAAACAATATACTTACCTTTAATCCTGGTTGGGACCAACACGCCAATGCACTCGAAAAATTTGATGATGTGCGTACCATTCAGAAACATCTAAAAAGTAAAAACATCACACTAGAACACGAAGCCGATGAAACCACTTCTGGACCTGCAAGCTTTGTGGTTTTAGATCCTGATGGCAATGCTATTTTAATCGACCAACATATTTAATAATGGATTGGAATGATACGTTAAAATTATATGACGATATAACGGAAGCTTGTAAAGGTTTTGAACGCAAAGGAAAAAAAATGATTTACACCTCTTCTAACGGTTATATGTTTACTTTGCTCAATAAAGATGCTCAAATTGGAATACGTTTACCAAAAGATGAGGCCCTTAAATTTAAAATAGATTATAATACAGTTGATTATTATTCTTATGGAGCGAAAATGAAAGATTACGTACTTGTACCCAAATCACTCTATAATGATAAAGCATTATTAGTAAACTATTTTGAAAAGAGCTTTTCTTACGTTAATAACTTACCCTCAAAATGACAAAAGTGAACTAAAACAGAAAACTCCAAATAATTGCACTAATAAGGATATAAGGCAATTTGTATTCTAATGTGTCTCACTGAACTTTTTATACATCTAAGGTCTTTACTCAATTATATAACACTTAAACATATTATATCAACACTTATTTAACACAAATACATAACAAAAATGGAAAAAGCGTTACAAACTATGATTAATAATATGCCTGAGAAAACAGGCAAATCGTTAGAACAATGGAAATCTATTTTAAGTAAAAAAGCATTTGCTAAACATTCTGAAGGAGTCAACTATCTAAAAAAAGAACATGGTGTCACCCATGGTTTTGCCAATACCATTGTTACCCTTTCTAAAGAAGAAAACAATACGTCTGAGGATTTGGTGAGCAACCAATATAAAGGCAAGGAGAGTTTATTTCCTATTTATGAAAAGATACTTGCTACCGTTAAAGCCTTTGGAACAGATGTGACCATCACACCTAAAAAAACCAGCGTTAGTGTTATTAGAAAACGCCAATTTGTGTTAATAAAACCTGCTACAAAAACACGAATTGATTTAGGATTAAAGCTTCCTGAAAGACCAATTACAGACCGATTAGGCAATTCTGGTCCTTTTGGCACCATGTGCACACATCGTGTTCAAATAACATCTATTGATGACGTTGATGACGAATTAATTGGGTGGATGAAGGAAGCCTATACAAAAGCCGAATAATCCGCACTCTGGTTAACTTTAGCAATTACAAACACTAGAATTCACAAAGAATTGACACTTTTTTTACATTTAATTTTACAATCCTAGCTTCTATCAATAATACATTTGAATTCATTCATCTCAAAAACAATTTAATTATGAAAAAGCGTATTATTATTTTAGGAACAACTTTAGCTATTGTAAGTGTCTTATGTTTTGGTTTTACAAAATGGAAGAGTAACGCGGTTACAGATTCAAACTTATCAAACAACAAAGACCTTGCTTTAGAAAACAAAGAAATCCATGGTCCAAATCTTAAAGCTATACCAGATTTATATTATGGTGTAGACACCAGGTTTGCTGCTGTAAAAAAATCTGATGTACAAAATGCCACTAGCATTTATGCATTTCTTAACGCTAGCGAAAAAGATCAAATACAACATATTAAATCCGTAAATCTTGTGGTAATTAAAAACAACCAACTATCGGAACTGCAAGCATTTGGCACCACCGATCTTCTCACTGATGGGCAAATGAAATTATTAGGGTCTATGGACTACTTTAATCATTTTACGATTAGAACAGAATTTAGAGGTAAGAATATGGAAACAGGTATTATAGAAGACAAATTTTTCGGTCCACATATTACTGTTGTTCCAGAGACTCAGGCTACATATGCAGATGGTAAAGAAGCACTACTTCAATATCTGAAAGAAAATAGTTTAACAGACATGAATGTTATAAAAGACGACAAGATTAATGCTATAAAAATAAGTTTTATAATATCTAAACAAGGTGACGTTACAGAAGTTAAACACGATGCTATGAGCACTGGTTACACTTCAATTGATGAGAAATTTATGGAACTCATTAAAAATATTCCAGGAAAATGGACACCTGCTACAAATGATAAAGGAGAAAAAATGGAACAAGAATTCGTTTTTACTTTTGGACCAAGAGATCGCTGTTAATCCACTTGCCTATTTTTTCTCACTCACCTCTCAAAAACTATGTTAGGACACCAAGACTTCGCCATAAAGGTCGAAGTCTTCTGCCTCAATCACTTTTATAGTCGCAAATTCACCAGTTTTTAAATAGGTTTTAGTCGCATCGATTAAAACTTCGTTATCTACATCTGGCGAATCAAATTCTGTTCTACCAACAAAATAATTACCTTCTTTTCTATCAATAACCACTTTAAACACTTGTCCTATTTTAGCTTGATTCAATTCCCAAGAAATCTGAGATTGAATTTCCATAATGTCATTGGCACGTTGAATTTTCACCTCTTCAGGTACGTCATCTTCTAAGTTATAAGCGTGTGTATTTTCTTCGTGAGAATACGTAAAACAACCTAATCGTTCAAAACGCATTTCTGAAACCCATTGTTTAAGTTCTTCAAAATGTGCTTCTGTTTCACCAGGATAACCAACAATTAATGTTGTTCTGATAGTCATTTCTGGTACGATAGCTCTGAATTCGTTAATTAATTTTGTCGTTTTATCTTTTGTAGTTCCACGACGCATAGATTTTAATAAATCATCAGAAATATGTTGCAATGGAATATCTAAATAATTACAAATCTTAGGTTCACGTTTCATGATGTCTAACACATCCATCGGAAATCCGGTTGGGAACGCATAGTGTAAACGAATCCACTCAATACCTTCAACCTTAACTAAGTTTTCTAGTAACTCAGCAAGATTTCTCTTTTTGTAAATATCTAAACCGTAATACGTTAAATCTTGAGCAATAAGAATTAATTCTTTAACTCCATTCGCAGCCAATTTCTCAGCTTCAGTAACTAAGTTTTCAATTGGAGTACTTTTGTGTTTTCCTCTCATAATAGGAATAGCACAAAAACTACAAGGTCTATCGCAACCTTCTGCAATCTTAAGATAAGCGTAATTTTTTGGTGTTGTAGTTAAACGTTCACCTATTAACTCATGCTTATAATCTGCACCTAATGCTTTTAATAATCCTGGTAATTCTGTAGTACCAAAATACTGATCTACATTTGGAATTTCCTTTTCTAAGTCTGGCTTGTAGCGTTCACTCAAACAGCCTGTCACAAAAACCTTATCTACTTCACCATCCTCTTTCTTTTGCATGTACTCCAAAATGGTGTTCACACTCTCTTCTTTGGCATTATTAATAAAACCACACGTATTAATGACAACAACGTTTCCTTCTTGCTCATGGACAACGTCCTTTCCACTTGCTTTTAATTGTCCCATCAACACTTCGCTATCGTAAACATTTTTGCTACAGCCTAATGTTATAACGTTGATTCTATTCTTTTTTATAGTCTTGGTTCTCATGCTTTTTGTAAATCAGTTTGCAAAGATACACAATGATTTACTAAATTCGATTGCGCGTTAAGGCTATTAAACCTTTTTGTGTTTATATTGTCTAATAATAAAACCATCTTTTATGAAACGTATTTATTTTATATTTCTATGCTCTAGTCTTTTAATAAACTTTTCATGTGCTTCAGACGATTCTAATGACGAAGACATCGTGGACGAATCAATCTATTATCCACCAATAAATTCTGATACTTGGGAAACCAAATCTATGGCTGAATTAAATTGGAATGACAATGCACTACAACCTTTATTAGACTTTTTAGAAGAAAAGAACACCAAAAGTTTTATGATTCTCCATAACGGAAAAATAGTTATTGAAGAATATATGAATGGACATGATAGTAACTCTACTTGGTATTGGGCAAGCGCAGGAAAGACACTTACCACAGCAACTTCTGGAATTGCACAAGAAGAAGGTTTTATAGATATAAATAATAAAGTATCAGATTATGTAGGCACTGGTTGGACGAGTGCTGCATTAGATAAAGAAAATTTAATTACGTGCAAACATCTACTATCTATGTCTTCGGGATTAGACGATACCACTGGTGATGATATTTCTGCTTCAAACTTACAATATGTTGCAGATGCAGGCACGCGTTGGGCTTACCATAACGTTTATGTAAAAATGCAAGATGTTGTTGCGCAAGCCACAAATCAAACCTGGGATTCTTATTTTGATACCAAACTAAGAACACCTATTGGCATGAATGGTGGTTGGTTTAATCTAGGAGCATTAAGTGTATATTGGAGTAATACAAGAAGTATGGCAAGATTTGGCTTATTAACTTATGCCAATGGCAAATGGGAAGATCAGCAAATTGTAAATGAAACGTATTTAGCCGAAGCAACAAACACATCTCAGTCTATTAATAAATCTTATGGTTACCTATGGTGGTTAAATGGAAAATCCTCTTATCACTTGCCTCAAAGTCAAATTGAATTTACTGGTGATCTTATTCCAAATGCTCCAAGTGATATGTTTGCAGCATTAGGAAAAAATGACCAAAAAATTTATGTAGTTCCTAGTAAAAAGTTAGTGATCATTAGAATGGGAGAATCTGCAGAAGATGAAAATTTTGCACTTTCTAATTTTGATAATGAACTTTGGGAAAAAATCAACACGCTGATTTATTAAAAATAATCTTGCCGAAACAGTATCAGTCATTTATCTTCGTGTTTTTTAAAATATAAACATGAAAAAAATATTATTCATTTTTACGCTGTCGCTTACCATTTTTGGTTGTACAAGTGATAGTCCAGATGATGTCGATGCAGTTTGTTTACAACCTGTAGGACTAGAGGCTTATAGCATAACCAATACTACAGCCACTTTAAATTGGCAATCTGCAGTTGAAACTTCAGAATATGAATTAGAATATGGTCTATCAGGATTCACACAAGGCAATGGAGTTACAGTTTTACCACAACAAAGCAGTTATAATATTAGCGGTTTAATGCCTTCAACTCCATACGCTTATTATGTGAGTCTATTTTGTAACTCAACCGAAAGTTACAGTGATTGGGCTGGACCTTATGAATTTGATACATTAGACTCAAATCCTTTGTGTGATGATCCTACCAACTTCATAGTACGTAACAATAGTGCTGCTATTGGTACAAATCATGTAGATTTTAAATGGGAAGATTTTGGTAATGATGGTTCACAAATACAATATGGATTACATGGTTTTGCATTAGAAACTGGTACGATTCAATCTGAAGGTAACAATATTGAAGATGGATTTGGAACTGTTGAGAATCTAGAATCAAGCACTACCTATGATTTTTATGTTAGAAATAATTGTTTAGAAAATGGGTTTAGTGCTTGGATTGGTCCTGTGACGGCTACTACACTTTAGTATTCATTTTTTCTACTTGCATTTAAAATACTTTTTGCTTAATTTATAAAGCGTTTATCTCTTGGCTCAGGTAGCGAAAAAAGTGATATTTCATTTCAATAAAAAATCTTGTATTCAGTAGGATTAAATAACCTTCTGAGCACAAGATTTTTTTATTTATAAATCTATCGAGTCAAATAGGCCAAAAGATATACCTTAATTAATTTATTACCAAACCGATACACTAAATCTGCAATACTATCTTTTCTTAAATTAAAATTCATTTCAGTATTGACGCAAGTTTTATTCAATAATTACATCTAAAAATACCTAGTGCTTAATTCACAAAGTTAGATTTAATTAAAAAATATCAATTTGCATATAAAGTATCAGTTGCTTATTATTTGCCTTTTTTGTTATGGTTCTCAATCTAATGCTCAATTGTGCGAGGGGAATCTAGGAGATCCCGTTGTATCTATAGATTTTGGTTCTGGTACTAGTCGAGGGAATGCTTTAGGTAGTGCTATTACAGCGTTTACTTATAGCTCGGCAGGAGAATTAGAAGAAGGAGAATATACCATTTATAATACCACAAATGGCTTAAAAGGGAATGCATGGCATGTAACCTCAGACCATACAGGGAACACTAATGGTTACATGATGGTTATTAATAGTGCCGTCATAGCAAATGAAGGTGTATTCTACACTAAAACAGTAACAGGTCTTTGTGCCAATACTACTTTTGAATTTTCTGCTTGGCTAATGAACATAATGAATCCTTCTGTAGGCACAGATCAATATCATCCAGATGTTACTTTTAGAATTAGCGATACCAATGGTAATATTTTAGGCTCATATAATACTGGTGATATTGCGCAATCTTCATCTGGTAATTGGCAACAATATGGCTTCTTTTTTACTTTAGCAGCAGAGACAGAAGTGGTAATAACTATTTTAAATTCTGCTCCTAGCGCACATCCTGGTAATGATATTGCTCTAGATGATATTACTTTTAAACCTTGTGGGCCAACTATAACTAATTCTATAATAAACGAATTTGGAACAAGTTTAAATATATGTGAGGGTGAAAATGTTAGTTATACTTTTCAATCCGTTGTTTCTTCAGGATACTCAAACCCTCAATATCAATGGCAATATTCAGATGATTTAGGATCTACATGGCTAGATATTACAGGTGAAACTACGACTAATTATGTATTCTCAAATACAAGCTCTCCTGGAACTTATTTGTACCGATTAGCTGTTGCGAATGGGAATAATATAAATTCACTTAGTTGCCGGATAACTTCAGACACCTATAACATTGAAATTATTGAAACACCAGAAGCACTAACTGGTGAATCTCAACAGAGTTTTTGTACCACTCAAAATGCGACTTTGAGTATTATTAACGTCAGTGATTCTGCTATTTGGTATGATGCTGCAACTGATGGTAATATTTTAAATGAAGACACCTACTTAATTAATGGCACAACCTATTTCGCTGCTAAAGAATCTATAAGCGGTTGTGAGAGTGACGATCGATTTCCGGTTACTGTTACTATTGTAAATCCTAGTCTCCAAATTAATCATATATCCACCATTATTTGCAACACGTCAAACGATACTTCTGAGTTAGTAGATTTAACAATTTATGAAACAGATCTTACAACTTGTAGCGATTGTTTATTTAGTTACTTCTTTTCACAAGAAGATGCTCAAAATTATTCTGAAGACGGTTTTATAAACTCACCTACTGATTTTGAGTGGACAATAGACACAGATACAATTTATGCGCGAATCGATTCTTCTGACAATTGTTATCAAATTTCAGAAATATCACTAACTTTAGGAGAGACACCAATAATAGCAGTTAATGATGTAATGAGCATATGTGAGCTAGAGAGCTATACTATTATAGATGCCGGCTTTGGTTTTAATAGTTATTTGTGGTCTACAGGTGAGACTACTCAGGTCATTACCGTTACTGATGAAGCACTCGGCGATTACTGGGTTACGGTAACTCAAGACTATGGTACTTATATATGCGAAACCACAAAAGAATTTCAAGTTTTATTATCTAATACAGCTGTTATTTCTAATATAGATATTGATGATTGGACAGACTTTGACAACTCAATTACAGTTAGTTTATCTAACTTATCATTAGGTAATTACGAATATTCTTTAGACAATATAACGTACCAAGATAGTAATGTGTTTTCAGGATTAGCTTCTGGAGAATACACAGTATATGTTAAAGATAAATATGGTTGTGGCATCTCACAAGAAGTGATTTACCTACTCAATTATCCAAAGTTTTTTACACCAAATAACGATGGCACTAATGACACATGGTTCATAAAAAACTCATATTCAGAACCTACACTAAACATCAAAATATTTAATAGATACGGAAAAATTCTTAAGTCTTTAGATGCTAATTCGGCATGGGATGGAACATATAACGGAAACCAAATGCCAACTTCAGACTATTGGTTTGTTGTAACCAGAGCAAGTGGCAAAAGCTATACTGGCCATTTTAGTTTAAAACGATAATATCGAACTGAAAAATCGAAGACGATTTGTCATTAAACTTCTGAACATAAATTCTTTTATTAATCTATTTCTCAAAAAACCAATCTCCTATTTCTTTTCTTTTTTCTTGCTGAAAATAAACAAGTCACATATCTTCGCCTCCTTAAAAAAATAGATATGAAAAAATTATTACTTATTTTTACTTTATCACTAACTGTTTTTGCATGTTCTAGTGATAGCTCAGATGGGAACTCATGCCCAACTCCTGAATCGTTAGACGTCAATAGTTTAACAAACACAACAGCGAGTTTATATTGGTACACTGATATTCAATCTTCATTATATCAAGTAGAATATGGCACTTTTGGTTTTGCTCAAGGTTCTGGAACGATTTTAACCGTACCTGAAAATAGTGTTCATGTTGAAGATTTGATGGGTAACACACAATACACATATTATGTAAGAGTTTTTTGTAACGAATCTGGTGAGTACAGTAATTGGTCAACTCCTTATAATTTTGTGACATTAAATAATAATCCTTACTGTGAAGATCCAGAAAGTTTTAATGTACGATTATACAATGATTCTGTAAGTCATAACTATATAGATTTATCTTGGTCTAATGGAGATTTTGATGGTTCAGAGATTCAATATGGTATTGAAGGTTTTACATTAGGAACTGGTAGTACAACACAATTAACTACTACATATCCTAGTTATGCAAGAATAAGCAACTTAAACGCTGATACATCTTATGACTTTTATGTCCGTAATACTTGTGGAAATAATGGATTTAGTACTTGGATAGGACCTGTTACACACAGCACGTTAGAAGAACCTTTAAATGCGAATTGCTTAGATCCTTTTAATTTCACATTAAATCAAATTTACACCACTTCTGCTGGCTCTGATGTTTTAGTTTTTAGTTGGGAAGCGATGAATGGTGAAAGTACATGGCAATTACATAAAGTTGGTTATGGGCAGCCTGTAGGCACTGGTACAGATATAGATACGAGTTATAATCCTATACAGTTAACAAATCACACATATTCAGGTGTTGTTTACGATTTTTATGTTAGGGCTTATTGTGGTATAGATGGTTATAGTGATTGGGTAGGTCCAATTACAGTTACTGGACCATAATTCAGTAAATTATTCTAAATAAAAAGACCTCAATTTTTGTAATAAAGAATTGAGGTCTTTTTTATTTAAGCGTATTTAGGTCTTGTGCTTTGCTAATTTTATTTGAATAAAGAAATATTACTTTCTTATGAATTATAAGGATTAAAGCTCAAAATCCACTGATAAATCTGCCATTGAAACATATAGAATAGCAATGCTAATCCAAACAAAACATAAACCAATTTAGCATTATAAAGTTTAGTACTTAAAGTTCTAATACAAAGGAAAATTAGTATTGCAAAAAATGGCACTAAAACGTATGATGGAAAAGCAACATAGTTATGCAAATATTCTGGCATTAACGGACTATGAGAACTAAATAAATGTCCAACTATATTTCCAATATATTTAATAAACATTAAAGCCGAATACAATAGTGTCAGTATTGTAATCGGCTTTAAAATTTTATCATCCTTAAAATTGAAGTTAGAACTCATAACATAAGGATACTATTTTCTTTGAAAAGTTATTTAAAAAAAGAATCCACAAACTCATACTTATTAAAGACTTGTAAATCTTCAATACCTTCTCCTACACCAATGTATTTTACAGGAATTTTAAACTGATCGCTAATTCCTATAACCACACCACCTTTAGCTGTACCATCTAATTTAGTTACTGCCAATGATGTTACTTCTGTAGCAGCTGTAAATTGTTTAGCTTGCTCAAAAGCATTTTGTCCTGTTGAGCCATCTAAAACCAATAAGACATCATGTGGTGCATCTGCAACAACTTTTTGCATAACGCGTTTTACTTTTGTCAACTCATTCATTAAGTTGATTTTATTATGCAAACGACCTGCAGTATCAATAATAATAACATCAGCACCTTGGTTAACGCCAGATTGTAAAGCATCAAAAGCTACAGACGCAGGATCAGATCCCATTTCTTGTCTAATCATTGGTACCTCTACTCTATCTGCCCAAACTTGTAATTGATCTATAGCTGCTGCTCTAAATGTATCTGCTGCTCCTAATACGACTTTTAAACCTTGCTTTTTAAATTGATAAGCTAATTTACCAATAGTGGTTGTTTTACCAACACCATTAACACCTACAACCATTAATACGTAAGGTGTTTTAGAACCATCGGCCAGTTTTGGTAACTCAGGAATAGTGTATTCGGTTTCCTCACCAGATTTAGTTTCTGACAATAAGGCTGCAATCTCTTCTCTTAAAATTTTATTTAACTCTGAAGTACCTAAATATTTATCTTTTGCTACACGTTCTTCTATACGCGTAATTACTTTTAAAGTTGTATTTACACCAACATCACTGGTGACCAAGATTTCTTCAAGGTTATCTAAAACATCATCATCGACTTTAGATTTTCCGGCAACGGCTTTGTTTAGTTTACTGAAGAAAGACGTTTTAGATTTCTCTAAACCTTTATCTAAGGTTTCTTTCTTTTCTGAAGAAAATATTTTTTTAAAAAAACTCATTTATTTTAGTTTAAAGTTAAAAGTTTAAATGTCTTTAAACTTTTTTCTGACTTAGTTAGTTAAGCATACTGTCAAAACCAAAAGCAACAACCTTGCCCCTAATGAATTACTGCTAAGTTGTCATAATTTTTCAAATATAGCCATAAAAAAACTGCTTTCAAATGAAAGCAGTTTTTATAAATCTATATCGAAATAAAGATTATTTTTTGTTTAAAAAGTCGTCGACAAATTCTGGTGCCATAACTGATTCCACGAACATGTAAGCTCCAGTTTTAGGTGATTTCACCATTTTAATCGCTTTTGTCAAACGCTTTGATCCTGTCTGTAAAGACGCTACTGA
>TARA_R110002111_G_scaffold32886_15_pt1 | contig 12220 bp, 6 predicted proteins | sample TARA_R110002111 | Tara Oceans TARA_R110002111 (sample SAMEA4397363) | marine metagenome | biome: Polar Biome; feature: [ZZZ] marine water layer (ENVO:01000295); material: water (ENVO:00002006), including particulate matter (ENVO:01000060) such as... | depth 199 m | reverse complement strand
TCCACAACTGGACCGGCAACCGCATCACCTGCCGCGACTGGTTCCAGTTGTGTCTGAAAGAAGGGCTGACAGTTTTTCGCGACCAGCAGTTTTCCGGCGACATGCGCGCCCAGGCGGTCAAGCGTATCGAAGACGTGCTGACCCTGCGCGCGCGCCAGTTCCGAGAAGACGGAGGACCGCTTTCGCACCCTGTCCGGCCCGACAGCTATGTCGAGATCAACAATTTCTATACCGCCACCATCTATGAAAAAGGCGCCGAAGTGATCGGGATGTTGAAACGCCTCGTCGGTGATGAGGGCTATGCCCGCGCGCTGACCCTGTATTTCGACCGCCATGACGGCGTTGCCGCGACGATCGAAGATTGGCTGAAGGTGTTCGAAGATGCCACCGGCCGCGACCTTGCGCAGTTCAAGCGCTGGTATACCGAGGCCGGAACGCCAACCCTGACCGTGACGGATGACTTCAAGAATGGCTGCTATACGCTGCACGTCAAACAAGAAAACCCGCCGACGCCAGGCCAGCCGCTCAAAGGGCCAAAGCACATTCCGCTGGCACTGGGGCTGCTGGATTCCGATGGCAACGAGGTGTTGGCGACCACGATCCTGGAACTGACAGAGGCGGCACAAAGTTTCACCTTTGCGGGTCTCGCCAGCCGCCCGGTGCCCTCGTTGCTGCGTGGTTTTTCCGCGCCGGTAAATCTCGACCACAAGACAACGCCCCGGGAACGTGCGCTGCTGCTGGCCCATGACAGCGATGCCTTCAACCGGTGGGAGGCCGGGCGCGCCCTTGCCAAACAGGTGCTGACAGACATGACCCTGACCGGGGCCGAACCATCGGCGGATTGGTTGGCTGCCCTGTGCGCCGTGGCGCGGGACGAGGCGCTCGAGCCCGCCTTCCGTGCCCTGGCCTTGCGCCTGCCGTCCGAGGATGACATCGCCCAGACCCTGCATGCCGCAGGTCATGTGCCCGACCCGGCTGCAATCCACGCCACCCGCCGCCGGATGCACGCGACCCTAGCAGTGTCGCTTGGCCCGCATCTTGCGGCGATCAACGCAACCCTCGCCGATCCTGGCCCCTACAGCCCCGATGCCGCCGCCGCGGGCCGCCGCGCCCTGCGTATCGCGACCCTTGCGCTGCAAACCCGCCTTGACGGTGGCACCGCCGCCGCCGCCCACTTCGCTGCAGCCGAGGACATGACGGGGCAGACCGGCGCACTGGCCTGCCTGCTCGATGCCGGCCGGGGGCAGGAACAGTTGCAGGCCTTCCGCAAGCGCTGGCAAAACGACCGACACGTCATGGACAAATGGTTCACCCTTCAAATCAGCCACTCTGATCCGACGCAAACCGCCGCCATCGCGAGGACCCTGACCGAAGACCCGGATTTTGATTGGAAAAACCCCAACCGGTTCCGCTCGGTCATCGGTGCACTGACCGCTCATCACGCGGGTTTTCACCATGCCACGGGCGAGGGCTACCGTCTTCTGGCCGATTGCCTGCTGAAACTCGATCCGATGAACCCGCAGACCGCTGCCCGCATGTCGACCGCCTTTGACACCTGGTCGCGCTACGATGCGGATCGCCAGGCGTTGATCCGCGCCGAACTTGCCCGCATTCTGGCCGCGCCCGGACTGTCCCGCGATCTTGCCGAAATGGCCGCCCGTATGAACAACGGCCTTTAACCGGCATCATCTGTTCAAAAATATCCTCCAGGGGTGAATTTGCCACTAGGCAAAGAGGGGACAGAATGTCCCCTCTCCCCGGCACCTCTGCGCAGCAAGCCTGGACGTTGAAGCAACTTCACCGTCACCGTCACCGTCACCGTCAGTGGTCTGGGCCACCACCGTGTGAATTCGCAACCGCCCGACGCCAATCAGGCTTCGTGGCTTGAACCCCCGACGCCCCTGCCGTAAACATTGGCCCGAAGCCAAGCCCAGGGGACGCACGATGCTCGATCTGACCTACGAAAACCCGAAACCCAAGGTTATCGCCGGGGCGCAGCATGACTGGGAACTTGTGATCGGGATGGAAATCCATGCGCAGGTCTCGTCCAACGCCAAGTTGTTTTCCGGGGCCTCGACGCAGGTGGGGGCCGAGCCGAACGCCAACGTGTCTTTTGTTGACGCCGCCATGCCGGGGATGCTGCCGGTCATCAATGATTATTGTGTTGAACAGGCGGTGCGCTCCGGCCTTGGCCTCAAGGCTGAAATCAACCTGCGCTCGGCATTTGACCGCAAGAACTATTTTTACCCCGACCTGCCGCAAGGCTATCAGATCAGCCAATTGTATCACCCCATCGTCGGCGAGGGCGAGGTGCTGGTCGAACTGGCCCCCGGCATCGCGCGTCTCGTGCGGGTGGAGCGCATCCACCTTGAACAGGACGCCGGCAAGTCGATCCACGATATGGACCCGACGATGTCTTTCGTCGATTTCAACCGTACCGGCGTCGCCTTGATGGAGATCGTCAGCCGCCCCGACATCCGCAGCGCCGAAGAGGCGACCGCCTATGTCACCAAACTGCGTCAGATCCTGCGCTACCTCGGCACCTGTGACGGCAACATGCAAAACGGCAACTTGCGGGCCGATGTCAACGTCTCGGTCTGCCGCCCCGGTCAGTATGAAAAGTATCAGGCCACCCAAGACTTTGACCACCTCGGAACCCGCTGTGAGATCAAGAACATGAACTCGATGCGCTTTATGACGCAAGCCATTGATTTTGAAGCACGCCGTCAGATCGCCATTCTGGAAGACGGCGGCAAAGTGCATCAGGAAACCCGGCTGTATGACCCGGACAAGAATGAGACCCGCTCGATGCGCAGCAAGGAAGAGGCGCATGATTACCGCTACTTCCCGTGCCCCGACCTGTTGCCGCTGGAGATCGAGCAGGCCTGGGTCGACGACATCGCAGCCAGCATGCCCGAACTGCCGGACGCCAAGAAAGCTCGCTTCATGGGCGATTTCGGCCTGACAGACTATGACGCCAACGTGCTGACCGCCGATCTCGACAGCGCCGGTTTCTTTGAAACGGTTGCCAAAGGCCGCGACGGCAAGATCACCGCGAACTGGGTGATCAATGAATTGTTCGGGCGTCTGAACAAGGAAAGCCTGTCCATCGCCGACACCCCGATGAGTGCCGATCAACTCGGTGGAATCATCGACCTGATCGCCAGCGGCGAAATCTCGGGCAAGATGGCCAAGGATCTGTTCGAGTTGGTCTGGAAAGACGGCGGCACTCCCGCCGATGTCGCGGCGGCCAACGGCATGAAGCAGGTCACCGATACCGGCGCGATCGCAGCGGCGATCGACGCGCTGATCGCGGCCAACCCCGCCCAGGTCGAAAAGGCCCGTGCCAATGCCAAGCTGGCGGGCTGGTTCGTGGGCCAGGTGCTGAAATCGACCGGCGGCAAGGCCAATCCGGCGATTGTCAACCAGATGGTGGCGCAGAAGCTGGGGCTTTGACCCGGTCGAAACCGGCAAATGCGGGCAACTCCGCCTTTGCCACAGACGGGACGCAATTTTGTTTCGCCTCTTTTCGCAAGGCCGTCAATCCGGTAACCTGACCGGAAAAACAGGGACCAGAGACAGCATGCAGCGTTATGAATACAAGGTCGTGCCCGCCCCGACCAGGGGCGAAAAAGCCAAGGGCGCGAAAACCACACCAGAGCGCTTTGCCGTGGCACTGATGTCGGTGATGAACACGCAGGGCGCCGAGGGTTGGGAATATCTGCGCGCCGATACGCTGCCCTGTGATGAACGCTCTGGCCTGACCGGCACCAAGACCCAGTTTCAGAATATGTTGGTGTTCCGCAAGGCGCTGCCTGTGGCACAAGCCGAAAGCCGTGCTTTTGCGCCGGTTCACCGCGATGCTCCCAGCAGCCAACCGCCGCAATTGGTCGTGGTGTCAGAGCCTGTCCTGGAAGGGCACAAAAACATCCGCGCGCAGGTCGATAGCGTCGAGTTCAGTGTCTTTCCCAAGGATCCGCCTGAATGATCAACGCATTGCCGCTGCAATCGCAAGCGGCAATGCCTCGGCGAAGACCGCAAGCGACGCCGTATCGCCGAGGCTGATGCGAATGCAGCGGTCATGCGGCGCGACAAAAGGCATCCGCACGAAAACGCCGTGTTCGGTCAGCCCGCGCAGGATGGCGCGGGCGTGATCGCCGTCGCGACCACAATCGAGCGTCAGGAAATTCGTGGCCGAGGACAGGGGGACAAGACCGTTTGCCTTTGCCACCGCGCCAAAGCGCTGCCGCGCGTCCACCACCTGCGCGCGCACCGCTTGCAGCCATGGCTGATCTGCCAGCGCCGCCAATGCGCCCGCCTGGGCAATCCGCCCGACGCCAAAATGATTGCGCACCTTGTTGAAGGCCGCAATCAGCCCGGCGTTGGCGATGCCATAGCCGACCCGCAGCCCGGCCATGCCGTAGCCCTTTGAAAAGGTGCGAAAACGTATGACGCGCGGGTCGTCGGCTGCGATCATCGGCGCGGTGCCTTCAGGGGCAAGCTCAAGATAGGCCTCGTCGAGGATCAGCAGCGTACCTTCGGGCAGGGCCGCGACCATCGCCTCGAGCACGGTGCCAGGATGATGACTGCCCATCGGGTTGTCCGGGTTGGCGAGATAGATCAGTTTTGCCCCGACCTCGACCGCTCGGGCGATCAGCGCGTCAGGGTCTTCATGATCGCCGCGGTAGGGCACCTTGTGGATGGCGCCACCGAAGCCTGCGACATGGAAATTGAAGGTCGGATAGGCGCCGTCAGAGGTGACCACGGCGTCACCCGGGCCGACAACAAGGCGGGTGAGATAGCCCAGAAGCCCGTCAATCCCTTCGCCCACAACGATATTTTCCGGGGAAACGCCGTGATGCGTCGCCAGGGCCCGGCGCAGATCATGGATTTCGGGGTCACCGTACATCCAGACATCGCGTGCCGCTCCTGACATCGCCGCGAGGGCATCGGGCGAGGGGCCAAACATGCTCTCGTTCGCGCCGAGACGGGCGCGGAAAGGGTGGCCCATGGTGCGTTCCTGGCTTTCCGGCCCGACGAAGGGAACCGAGGCAGGCAGAGAGGCCGCAAGCGGGGTGTAGCGTGGGGTTTTCATCGGGAAATCAGACCTGAATTCAGCGGGTTTGGCAAGACGCGAAAAGGGGGGCTGTCTGCCCCCCTCTTGCCCTTGGGGGCAATTCACCCCCCGAGGATATTTTTGAACAGATGATCAGCCGATTTCAGAAAGGCGGGTGAGAGCGGCCTGAAGCGTGGCCATTTCATCTTCGCCCAGGGCCAGTTTTTCACGGGTTTCCTGCACCACCTCCGGCTTGGCATTCTTGGCGAAGTTCGGGTTGTTCAGGCGTCCGCGCAAGCCGTTCATGTCTTTCTTCAGTTTCTCCAATGCTTTAGAAAGGCGTGAATTTTCCTCTTCGACGTCGATCAGACCTTCTAGCGGGATCGCGAAAGTTGCGCCCTCGGCGGCGATGGTGATCGCTCCTTTCGGAACCTCCGCCGCCGCCGATGCAGTCTCAATGCGCGCGAGGCGGAAAATCAGCGCCTCATTGGCGGCAAAAGCGGCTTTGGCGGTATCATCAAGGCCGACCAGCAGCAGGGTGACCTTGAGACCCGCAGGCACATGCATCTGGGCGCGGGCCGAGCGGATACCGTCGATCAGCCCGGTAACCCAGGTCATTTCGCGCATGGCGGCGGCGTCGATCAACTCTTCGCCATAGGTCGGCCAGTCGGTATGGATCAGCGGCTTGGCGCGGGTGCCGGTGGTCTGCCACAACTCCTCGGTGATGAAAGGCATGATCGGATGCAGCAGGATCATGCATTGATCGAGCACCCAGGCCATGGTTTTGCGGGTCTCGTCGGCCTGATCGCCATCAAACAGCGGTTTGGCGAATTCGACGTACCAGTCGCAGACCTTGCCCCAGACGAAGGCGTAAAGCGCGTTGGCGGCGTCGTTGAAGCGGTAGCTTTCCAAGGCGGCGTCAACTTCGGTGCGGGTTTTCGCGGCCTCGCCGATGATCCAGCGGTTGACGGTGGCGGTGGCCTCGGGCGGGGCGCTGGTGGCGTGGTCTTCCCAGACGCCGTTCATTTCGGCAAAACGGCTGGCGTTCCATAGTTTGGTGCCGAAGTTGCGGTAGCCCTTGATGCGGTCTTCGCTGAGTTTCAGAACGCCGCCCATCGCCGCCATCTGCGCCATGGTAAAGCGCAGGGCGTCGGCACCGTATTCATCGACAATCACCAGCGGGTCGATGACATTGCCGCGGGTTTTCGACATCTTCTCGCCCTTCTCGTCGCGGACGAGTTGGTGGAGATAGACGGTGTCAAAAGGTTCCTGACCGACCACGGCAAGCTGCATCATCATCATCCGGGCGACCCAGAAGAACAGGATGTCCTGGCCGGTGACGAGCACGTTTGTCGGGAAATATTTTTGTAATTCCGGGGTGTTGTCGGGCCAACCTAATGTGCCGATCGGCCAGAGACCGGAGGAGAACCAGGTGTCTAGGACGTCGGGGTCGCGCTCCAAAAAAACGATCTCAACTTTGTCGGTATAGGGATCAATCGCAATCGACGACGACGCCTCTGTTCGAGTTCCTTCGGGTGAAGGATCGTCTTCGTCGTTGCCGTCTACGATTGCAATTTCCTTGCCGTAGTAATCGGCAGCTTGCATTTTTACGTCGCGGAAGGACGAACCGCAAAATACTCTCCCGTCATGTTCCTCGACGGCATCGAATCCGTTGACCAGAAGTGACATGCCTGCCTTAATTCTTGGCCCATACCAAACCGGAATCTGATGCCCCCACCAAAGCTGGCGCGAGATGCACCAGGGTTCGATATTGTCGAGCCAGTGGAAATAGACCTTCTCGCCGCTCTCCGGCATGATCTTGGTGCGGCCTTCGCGAACGGCATCCAGCGCGGGGCCGACGATCTTGGCGGTATCGACGAACCACTGATCGGTCAGCATCGGCTCGATCACCACGCCTGAACGGTCGCCGAAGGGTTGCATGATCGGCTTGTCCTCAACGAAAGGAACAAGTTCCAGGTGTTCGGAATTGGTGTCCGGGTCGATTGATTTGACAAGGTTGGTGACGGCGAGACCCTCATGCGTGATGTCGGCGATCACCTTTTTGCGCGCCTCGAAACGGTCCAACCCACGATATTCCTCGGGGACGAGGTTGATCGGGGTGGTGTCGGCCGGGGCCTCACCGCCTTCGGCGATGGCTTTGGCGATGGCGGCCGCCTCGGCATAGGGCAAGCCGTCAGCGCGCATCTGGCCTTTGGTGTCCATCAGGCTGTAAAGCGGTATACCGTTGCGCAAGGCGACGCCGTAGTCGTTGAAGTCATGTGCGCCGGTGATTTTCACGGCACCGGAACCGAAGTTCTTATCGGGATATTCGTCGGTGATAATTGGAATTAAGCGGCGTTGCGCCTTGGGGCCAACCGGAATTTCACATAGTTTCCCGATGATTGGCGCGTAACGTTCATCTGATGGATGAACGGCAACCGCGCCATCGCCGAGCATGGTTTCGGGACGGGTGGTGGCAATGGCAATGTAGTCGCGGGTCTCACGCAGGGTGACGTTGCCGTCCTCGTCGCGCTCGACATATTCGTAGGTCTCACCGCCTGCCAGCGGGTATTTGAAGTGCCACATATGGCCCGCAACCTCGATATTGTCGACCTCGAGATCGGAAATCGCGGTTTCGAAATGGGGGTCCCAGTTGACCAGGCGTTTTCCCCGGTAGATCAGGGGATCGGGATTTCCGTCTTTGTCTTTGTGGTTATACATCTCCACAAAGACCTTGATGACGGCATCGTGGAAATTTGTGTCCATTGTGAAGGCGTTACGAGACCAATCGCAGGTGGCGCCGAGGCGTTTGAGTTGGTTGACGATGGTGCCGCCGGACTCTGCCTTCCATTCCCAGACCTTGCCCAGAAACGCCTCGCGCCCCATTTCGGCGCGGCTGAGTTGTCTGGTTTCGGCGAGTTTGCGTTCCACGACCAGTTGCGTTGCGATACCGGCGTGGTCCTGGCCGGGCTGCCACAGGGTGTCATAGCCCTGCATGCGTTTCCAGCGGATCAGGATATCCTGGATGGTGTTGTTGAAAGCGTGACCGACATGCAGGCTGCCGGTGACATTCGGCGGCGGGATCATGATGCAGAAAGTCTCTTCGCGGCTGGCATTGGCCCCGGCGCGGAAGGCACCGATGGCCTCCCATTTCGCATAGATGCGGGCTTCGGCCTCGGCGGCATTGAAGGTCTTTTCCATCGGCATTTTCAGCATTCCCCTGACTTCATGGCCAGGGTTTTAGCCTGCCTGCGACGCAAGGGGAAGCGGCGTTTGGCCGGAACTTCCACGCGGACGCATCTGCCACCGACGCTGTGGGCGGAATTGGACGCAAGTCATGCGCCTTGAAAGGTTCAATCGCGGCAAGACGCCCCCGGGTCGCCAGCACCGCTGGACAATCCAGGCTGACCAGGTAGTCTGGTCTGGGCAATTCATGGTCAGGTGCCGCGTATGACAATGCAACAATTCGGAAAATCCCAGGGCAGGCCACAGGCCACGGGACGGTTCGAGGATCGACGGTTTTTGACGGGGCGGGGGCAATATGTCGATGACATCGCGCCTGACGGGGCACTTTTCGCCTTTTTCCTGCGCTCGACGGTGGCACATGCCGCCATCACCGGGCTTGATGTCTCGGCGGCAACAAAGGTGCCGGGTGTCAGGCTGGTGCTGACCGCGCAAGGCCTCGGCGTGACCGGGATCACTACCGGCATGGCGGGGACCACCGTGCGCAACCAGGATGGCAGCAAGGGCGCCAACCCGCTTCGGCCGCTGCTGGCCGAGGGGGTGTTGCGCTATGTCGGCGAAGCTGTCGCGATGATCGTGGCCGAAAGCCTGGATGCGGCGCGCGATGCGGCGGAGTTGATCGCGCTGGAGACCGACGATCGGCCGGTCAAGCTGTCCATCGCGCCGGGTGGGCCGGTGGTGCATGACCTGGCACCCGACAATTGCGCCTATGACTGGGCGATGGGTGAGGCGTCCGGTGTCGCGGCGGCGATGGCCGCTTCGGCTCATCGTGTGACGCTGGATGTGGTGCACAACCGCGTCATCTGCAATTCGATGGAGCCGCGCGGCGCCTTTGCCGAATGGGACGGGCCGCGCCTGCATCTGTGTGTCAACGGGCAGGGGGTCTGGGTCCAGAAAGACGAGTTGGTGCGCATGATGCGGCTTGACCGCGAGAATGTGCGGGTGACGAACCCCGATGTCGGTGGCGGTTTTGGCATGAAAGGCATGGTCTACCCCGAATATGTCCTGATTGCGCAGGCCGCAAAAATGCTGGGCCGGCCGGTGCGCTGGATGTCGGAACGGACCGAGGCGATGCTGTCGGACAACGGCGCGCGCGATCTGGTGGCGCGGACCGAGCTCGGCTTTGACGAAGACTTCAAGATAACCGCCTATAGCGTTGATATATTGTCGAATATGGGCGCATACAATTCGCAGTTCGCGCAAGCCATCCAGTCGACCTTGTTCAGCAAGGTGGTGACGGGCGGCTATGATGTCACCGATGTTCATCTGCGGGCCCGCGGAATCTATACCCACACAACGCCGATCGATGCATATCGCGGTGCGGGGCGGCCCGAGGCCATCCTGACGCTGGAACGCGCGATGGACAATGCGGCGCGCCGCCTCGGGGTTGACCCGTTTGATCTGCGCCGGCGCAACCTCATCACGTCGTTTCCGTACCGTATGCAGAATGGAGAGACGATTGAAGACGGTGATTTTGTACGCGTTTTGAACCGGGTACGCGCCGAAGCTGATGTGGACGGTTTTGCGGCGCGGGCGCGGGCTTCCGGCCTCAAGGGCCTCGTGCGGGGCATGGGTCTTGCGTTCTATATCGAATCGATTTTGGGCAGCCCCGAAGAAACCGCGCGAATCGAGTTCGAGCCTGACGGCGAGATTGCGATCTATGTGGGCACGCAAAGCAACGGTCAAGGCCATGAAACGGTTTATGCACAGATGGTGGCGGCGCAAACCGGGGTCGATGCAGGTCTGATCCGGGTGGTCCAGGGCGACAGCGACCGCATTGCAAAAGGCGGCGGCACCGGGGGGTCGCGTTCCGTGACCGTACAGGGCAGCGCGATCGCCGCCACCGTTTCCAGAATGGTGAGCGATTTCAGCACCTTTTTGACGACTGAACTGGGCGAAGGCGTGACGTTTTCCGATGGGCGCTTTGGCGCGCCTGGCTCCAACCTGCGGCTGACACTGAGCGAGGCTGCTGATCGCGCGCGCACGGCCGGGCGGCCGGACCTGCTGCACCACAGCCAGACCATTACGCTGGTCGGGCGCACCTTCCCCAACGGTGCGCATGTGGCGGAAATCGAGTTGGACCCGGAGACCGGCGCTATCCGCCTCGATCGCTACACCGTGACCGATGATTTCGGCAACCTGATGAATGAAGACCTGGTTCAGGGCCAGGTGCACGGCGGCATTGCCCAGGGGTTCGGGCAGATCGTCATGGAAAACGCGGTATTCGACGATCAGGGGCAGTTGCTGACCGCGAGTTTCATGGATTACGCGATGCCGCGGGCGCAGGACCTGCCGATGATCCGGTTTTCGACCGAGCCGACGCCTGCCACCACCAACCCGTTGGGCATGAAGGGTTGTGGCGAGGCCGGGACAGTCGGTTCTCTGCCCGCGATCGCCAATGCGGTGGCCGATGCCCTTGCGATGCGCGGCGTGCAAACCGCGGATCTTCCCTGTACGCCGTCGCGGGTCTGGTCCTGGTTGCAGGCAGCGAAAGGATAGGGGGCTGCGCTGAAATTCTTTGACCGCCTGACATCCTGGCTGCGCCGACATCCCGTGCCGGTAACTGATACGATTGCGCCCGGATCCGGGGTGGTGCGCGGTTCGGTGGACCATTACATCATCCTGGACGGCACGCTCTCGAGCCTGGAGCCAGGATATGAAACCAACGCCGGTAGGCTGTTCAAGCTGCTGTCAGAAAATGGTTTTTCCGCGACACGTACGCTGTACTACGAGCCTGGCGTGCAATGGGAAGACTGGATGCACCTTGCCGATGTCGCCCAGGGACGCGGCATCAACCGCCAGATCCGCCGCGCCTATGGTTTTCTCGCCAGCCATTACCGCGAGGGTGACCGGATTTTTCTGATCGGCTATTCGCGCGGCGCTTTTGCGGTACGCTCGCTGGCCGGGGCGATTGATCAGGTCGGGCTGTTGCAGCGCGATTTCGCGACGGAACGCAATGTGCAACTCGCCTATCGCCACTATCAGCGCGATCCGGCGCGGGCCTCGGCCAAAGCGTTCGCGCGGCGGTTCTGCCACAAGGCCCCGGTGATCGAGATGGTCGGCGTCTGGGATACGGTCAAGGCGCTGGGGTTGCGGATGCCGTTCCTGTGGACCCTGACCGACCCGAAGCACGCCTTTCACAATGATCAGCTCGGCCCCTCTGTCCGCCATGGTTTTCAAGCGCTGGCGCTGAACGAGACGCGCGTGGTGTTTCAACCGATTCTGTGGCGCTGTCCCCCGGACTGGCGCGGCAATGTCGAACAGGTCTGGTTTCGCGGTGCCCATGCCGATATCGGCGGTCAACTCGGGCGATTCATCGCCTCGAGACCTTTGTCCAATATCCCGCTGGTCTGGATGCTGGAACGGCTGGAAGGCTGCGGCACCGACTTGCCCGAGGGCTGGCGTGACCGGTATCCCTGCGATCAAAAAGCGCCGATGGTCGGCACGTGGCGCGGCTTTGGCTGGGTTTTCTTGCAACGTGCGCGGCGCAAGATCGGGCAGGACCGGTCTGAAAGCATTCACCCCTCGGCGCTGACCGACCGCAACGCCTGGGCCCGTGAGACCCTGAAACTTGCCGCGGAAAAAAGGGTCAGCCCGCCAGAATGATACAGGTCGTGGTACCCGTTGCGTAAAGCTTGCCATCGGTCGCGCCGCGAATACTGGCATGGGCAACGGCGGTGGTCCTGCCCGCGTGATCCACCAGGCCTTCGGCGATCACTTCTGTGTCGAGCGCCAGGGCACGGGTGATGTTGATCTTGTATTCCAGCGTCGTATACCAGCGACCTTGGGGCACGCATGTCATCACGGCACAGCCAAGCGCCGAGTCGAGCACCGTGCCGAACCAGCCGCCATGCACGGCTCCGACCGGATTGGTGTGTTCGATCAGCGCCGCGCCGGCAAAGGTGACGCGGCCGGGTTCGA
>TARA_R110002111_G_scaffold194116_7_pt1 | contig 12223 bp, 11 predicted proteins | sample TARA_R110002111 | Tara Oceans TARA_R110002111 (sample SAMEA4397363) | marine metagenome | biome: Polar Biome; feature: [ZZZ] marine water layer (ENVO:01000295); material: water (ENVO:00002006), including particulate matter (ENVO:01000060) such as... | depth 199 m | reverse complement strand
GTCGGGGTCGGGGTCGGGGTCGGGAATTGTGCCGCGAAGGCCCGCTTTGTCCACACACCGATAAACTGGCCGGTCAGAATTTGCGGCATGGCTGAACAGCAGCGATGCGAAAGCTTTACCGCAGCATCATGCGCTTCGATCAAAGGCAGATAGGGGCCGGGTGTTACATAGGGGGGCGCTGATCCGGTGGCTGGAAGGCAAAGGAAAAAATGGTCGGACCTTTGCCGAAACATCGGTTCGCATGAGCCAGAGAGTTATCTCAGACAGATAAATATGCAGCCATTCTTGAAATTGAATGATGCCTTTTCGGTTCGCGCTTGATCGATTTGAGAGCCGGAAGCCGGGCATTGACTGGTTTCATTCCGAATTCGGTGGCGACACCGACGGATCACTGTGACGCGCTGGCCGGCGACCGGGTTTTCAGCAAAAGCCAAGGCTGCGCCGGAGGAAAATTCCAGGACCTGCGCACCGCTCCATAGCGCTTTGCACCACCATGTGGCATAGCGTGCGGGACCACGGTTCACGCAACGAGGTCGAGGGGCCAGAATGGAAAAAACTGAGGACAATTCATCTTGCTGCGCAGGAAGCGGTTCGCAAGGCAATGTTGCGGGCGATGCCTTTTTTCTGAAAAGCGCGCTTGGCGTGGCCCGCGCTACCCCTGATGTTTCGGCAGCCCTTCAGGCGCGGCTTTGCCCGATTCCCGGCGGAATATTTGAGATGGGCACCCGCAAATCGACCTTCGCGGCCGATATGGACAGCCCGCGCCGTAAAGTGAAACTGACTGCCTTTGCCCTATCGCCCCATGCGACCACCAACGCCGATTATGCCGTTTTCGTTGCCGCCACAGGCTATCGCACCGTAGCGGAGGTGGAGGGTTGGAGCTTTGTGTTCCACCTGCTTTTGCCTGATCCTTCCGCGCACCCCATATCCCCGCCGGGCCTGCCATGGTGGCGGCGCGTCGATGGCGCGAATTGGTCAGCCCCCGAAGGGCCGGGCAGCAGCATAGCGGGGCGCGAAAACCATCCGGCCGTGCACATCGCGTGGTATGACGCCCTGGCCTATTGCACCTGGGCCGGGCTTTCCCTGCCGACCGAGGCGCAGTGGGAACGCGCCGCGCGCGGGGGGGGGACGCGGCGGAAATTTCCCTGGGGGAATGAGATGACCCCGGGCGGACAGCATGCCATGAACACCTTTCAGGGTGACTTTCCCGCACGCAACAGCGGCGCGGACGGCTATATTGGCACAGCGCCCGTCGATGCCTTTCGGCCAAACGCTTTTGGCATGTTCAACATGACGGGCAATGTCTGGGAATGGGTGCAGGATCGTTTCGGCCCCTTGCCCCCGGCAAGCCGTCTCCCGGCCCTCGACCCGTCTGGTGCGGCTGATGGCTATGCCCGTACCCAGCGCGGCGGGTCTTACCTGTGCCATGCCAGCTATTGCGACCGGTTTTTTGTACATTCGCGAACCCGCAACGATCCGGACAGCTCAACCGGGAATTGCGGGTTTCGCGTCGCCACCCCTCACGCTTGAATCTGCATTTCACGCCCACCAACGCATAATGGTTTCACCTTGTGGAGCGCTTCTTGGCCGGGGTCACATTGAGGCGCATCCGACGCGGCAGCTGTTCCGGCGTCGTTGATCCGAAAGCCGCTATCTGCGGCTGTCTCGCCCGGTACAACGAGAAGCCCAAGCCCTTCAGGGGGACCAAAAGTGCCGAATACATCCTCACCCGAGAGCGCCGCGCACTCGACGCCCGGGATGAAACCCGTGGAAACAGGTCGGAAGTGTCAGATGCGGAGCACCTGTGTCGGGAACGGCCGACTGCGGCACTCGCCAAATCTATAAGTAAATACATAATATTAAAGGACAATGTGGCGATTTAGGGGGTCCGGATACCTGCCAGAGCGCGGTGCCGATGGTTGGTTGGCTGTCAGAATCCACACCCAATTCGATTGACGTATCCCAATATTGGGAATATATTTTTTCAAAATAGGGAATAAACGTGAGCGAACACCTAAACCGAACATTGATCTTGCTAGAGCATCTGTCCGCCGCGAAACGCTCGGGCGTTACCGTAGCGCAATTGATTGAGCAAACAGGTCTGGCCAGTTCAACTGTTTATCGTCTGGTCCAGGAACTGGAGGCCTTGGGGTACTTGCGCAAATCCGATGGCCGCCGCCTGTATCCAAAATTCCACTTCGAACAGGGCATGAGCTTTGGCGGCATTGATATCGGGTATTTGTCCGAGGCATGCCATGATGTCTGCACCACTTTGATTGCCGCATCGGAATTCATCGCCCTGCGCCGCGAAACGCTGTTTTGGCACGTCGCCGAAGGCCATCCCCTGCAATCCATTCGCTTGCGGGCCGGGGTCGGGTTTGTCCGCGGTACCTATGAGCTGGACTGCATAACCCGTATGGCCCTCGCGCATTTGCCAACGGCAGAAGTTGAGGCAAACTGGGATATGGCGGGATTTTACGAGGTTGGCGTTTCGGGCCGCAATGTGCCGTGGGATGAGGCGCGGACGCAGATTGCGCACGTTGACACAGCGGGGATGCAATTCGATCTGATGGGCAACGCCAAGGGCGTGCGCCGGTTTTGTGTAGCGATTCACGGCGATGAAGGGGAATTTGTCGGGCTGTTGACCGCAGCCGAGGCGGCAACACCCCTGCGGGACGTTGAGGCGCATGTTGGACGGGTGCGCGCAGTGCTTTTGGCCGCGAAAGCGGCTGTTGAAAACGGCACGAAGACGATGAGGCCGAAGCTGACACATCAAGCCTAGGCAAGGGAAAATCAGGGAGGACGATATGAAATTCGGAGTGAATGGCGCGGTTGCAATCGCGACTGCAATAGGTCTGGGGATGCCATTGGCCGCCCCGGCTCAAGAACTGGTCATGTCGATCGGGTCGCGCGGATATGGCGGCATGGTCGAGCGGAACATCGAAGGGTTCACCGCCGCCAACCCCGGCACCTCGGTTGAATGGCTGAAAGTGTCGGATGTGCCCGGCGACAGTCGCAAGCTTTATGTCACGGGGTTGATGGCGAAAAGCCCGACACCGGATGTTTTTGCGATTGATGTTATCTGGGCAGGTGAATTTGCGCAGCGCGGCTGGTTAGAGCCGCTGAATGACTATCTTTCGGCAGATACTATCGCGGCCTACAACCCGTCGTTCCTGTCTGCAGCGACGGTGGATGGCAAGGTTTTTGCCGCCCCTCTGTATGTTGATGGCACCCATCTGTTCTACCGCAGTGATCTGCTGGAAAAATACGGCATCCCGGTGCCTAAAACCTGGGAAGAGGTGATCGCCGCCTCCAAAACCGTGATGGAGGGCGAGGGCAATCCGCAGCTTTACGGTTTTGTGTCGATGTGGGCCAAGATTGAGGGTCTGTTCATGAACTGGCTGTCCTTCACTGGCGGCAATGGTGCCAGCTTCTTTGATGCTGATGGCAATGTCGCGGTCAATTCACCCGAATCGATTGCCGCGACCCAAACCATGGTCGACATGATCTATAAAGATAAGATCGTGCCGGATTCGATCCTGACCATGAAGCCCGATGATGCGCGCACGCTGTTCCAACAGGGCCGCGCCGTGTTTTTGATGGTGCAGGATTTCGTCTATGCCCCGCTCAGCGCGCCGGATAGTCCGGTGGCTGGCAAGTTTGATTTCACCCGCAACCCCTATTTTGCCGCACACCCCGAAGGTTATTCCACGGCAATGGGCGGCTGGCTGCTGGCGGTGAATGCAAATTCGGAAAACAAAGAGGCGGCGGCAAAGCTGGTGGAATATTTCACCTCATATGAGGCGCAGTTGACCGCCGCGATCGACGAAAACCGCGCACCGGGCCGGACGGATGTTTACGCTGCACCGGAAATGCAACAAGCCTCGTTGTTGAAAAAGCTGGGGGAGGACTATGCGGTTGGTGTGGTGCGGCCTTCGGCGCCCACGGGCAACCTTTATCCCCGGGTATCGGAAACCATGCAGACCGAGATCACCAACGCGCTGCACCGCGAAAAGACCGTGGAGCAGGCCCTGAATGACGCTGCGGCCGAAATCAATTCCATCCTCGGCAAGTAAGTCAATCACCCCGCGCGCAATCTCATACGCGCGGGGCCTCTCAAATCTGATGGGTTGGGTATGAACCGCACCATGAACCTGGAACAACGCACGGCGCTGACCGGGATCGGCTTTGTCACGCCGACCGTTATCATCATTGCACTGATCCTGATCTATCCGATCATTCAATCGGTCGTCCTCAGCTTTGGGCAATCCAGCATTGACGGGTCCGCGCCCTATCAGTTCGTCGGCCTGAAACATTACGCGGCGTTGATGGGTGACGGGCGATTTTGGAATGCACTTGGAGTCACTTTCACCTTCACCGCGCTGTCCATTCCGTTGGAACTGGCGCTGGGGGTCGGGCTGGCGCTGCTGATGAACGAAAGCTTCAGGGGCAAGGGGCTGGCGCGGCTGGCGGTTCTGTTCCCCTGGGCGCTGCCGACGGCGCTGAACTCACTGATCTGGCGCTGGATGTATAATTCCGATTATGGGTTGTTCAATGCCGTTGCCCTGCAAAGCGGGCTGGCAGACCGGCCCATCAACTTTCTGGGGGACACCTCTCTTGCAATGGCGTCGATGGTCGTTGTGGCGGTGTGGAAGACCAGTTCCTTTATGGCGCTGATCATTCTGGCCGGGCTGCAATCCATCCCCAAAGACCTGTTCGAGGCGGGCCGTATGGACGGCATGACCAAATGGCAGGAGTTCCGTCAGATCACCCTGCCCTTGCTGAAAGGCCCTATCCTTGTCGCGCTGATCATCAGGTCCATGGACGCGCTGCGCACTTTTGAGTTGCCCTTCAACCTGACCGATGGCGGACCGGTGAACGCGACGGAAAGCCTCTCGCTCTATGCCTATAAGGTGATCTTCGACTTCCTCGATTTCAACTTTGGCGCGGCGGTTGTCGTGGTGCAGTTCCTCGTGATCTTCGCGATGAGCCTGATCTATGTCTTCGCTCTCCGGAACAAGGAATAAGCCGATGCAAAAACGCCCGCGCTTTGGCCTTTATCTCATTGTCTCCCTGTCGGTGGTGATCTCATTCTTTCCGATTGTCTGGCTGATTTTGACCTCGTTCAAGAATACGGCGGGCATTTATGCTTGGCCGCCGCAATATTGGCCGAACCCGTTCACGTTCGACAATTATATCTCTATCTTTACCAACTCGCCTGAATTGCTGCGCTATATCCTGAACAGCTTTATCGTGGGGCTTGGCGCGACGACCATCACGCTGTTGCTGGGGGGGCTTTCTGCCTATGCGCTGTCGCGGTTGGGAATGCGGTTTGCCGGGGTATTGATGGTGGGCATTCTGGCGGTGTCGATGTTTCCACCGGTGTCTCTGCTGCCGTCCTTGTTCCAGAATTTTCTGAACTTTGGCCTGCTCAACACCTATACCGGGCTTATTCTTGCCCATGCGGGGCTATTCTTGCCATTCACCGTTTGGATGTTGGCAAGCTATTTCGCCACCCTGCCGGTTGAGATTGAAGAAGCCGCGCGGATGGATGGCATGGGATTTTTGCGAATATTCATGACGATCGTCTTGCCGCTGTCCTGGCCGGGGTTTGTCGCTACTGGGTTGATTGTCTTTATCTTTTCATGGAATGAATTCCCGTTGTCCTTGGTCTTGATGACCCAGAACGCGATGCGCACCGCCCCGGTCGGCATTTCGCTTTACCCCGGCGAATACGCCTTTCCGTGGGAAACCATTTCAACGGCGACCGTTCTGGCGATCATCCCGGTGCTGGTCATCACCGCAATATTCCAAAAACAGATTGTCGGCGGGTTGACTGCTGGCGCTGGGAAATAAGGATCTGACATGGCAAGCGTGACACTCAACCAGATAGGCAAATCCTACGGGGCCGTGACGGCAGTTGAACAATTCGATCTGGAAATTGCCGATGGGGAATTTCTGGTTCTGCTGGGGCCTTCGGGCTGCGGTAAATCCACCACCTTGCGGATGATTGCCGGGCTGGAAAGCATAACCCACGGCGATCTGCTGATCGGTGGCAAGCGGGTGAATGACACCGACCCCAAAGATCGCGGCGTGGCGATGGTGTTCCAGAACTACGCTCTTTATCCGCATAAATCGGTTTTCGACAATATGGCGATGGCTTTGAAGCTGCAAAAAATGCCAAAGGCCGAGATTGCCGAGCGGGTAAATGGCGTAGCCGATATGCTGGGTCTGACCCCCTATCTGGACCGCAAGCCTGCCGCCCTGTCTGGCGGGCAACGCCAGCGCGTTGCCATTGGCCGCGCCATTGTCCGGACGCCCGAGGTGTTCTTGTTTGACGAACCGTTGTCAAACCTTGACGCAAAACTGCGGGTCAAAATGCGGATGGAACTGCAAGAGTTACATGACCGGATCGGCGTTACCTCAATCTATGTAACCCATGACCAGGTCGAGGCGATGACCCTGGCAGATCGGATTGTTGTCTTGAACGGCGGCAAAGTGGCCCAGATAGGCACCCCGCGTGAGGTGTACGATACGCCCGCGACCGAATTTGTCGCGGGGTTCATAGGCAGCCCCGCAATGAATTTCATGTCTGGCAGGCGATCGGGTGGTGGCTGGCAAATCATTGAATCCGATCTTGTGCTGCCGGCCACCGACAGGCTGCCCACAACTAACCCTGCGCTGACTTTGGGCGTGCGGCCCGAACACATTGAAGTGTTCACAGACGATGCACCAGAAGGCCCCTGGGTGTTCGACGCAAAGGTAAAGCTGGCAGAGTTGTTGGGCGCAGATGCCTTGCTGAACCTGACGGTGATGGGGCAAGCCATGCTTGCACGCGTCGGCGGCACGGGGTTTCCATTGGCAGGCCGGTCTGTGCGCGTCCGCATCGACCCTGCGCGGCTGCACGCCTTTCATCCCAAAACCGGTTTGACCGTTACCCAGGCCACCCATTCATAGGAGCCAGCCATGACAAAACGCCCGAACATTCTGTTCATCATGGCCGACGATCACGCATCCAAAGCGATCAGTTGTTATGGCCACGGCATCAATCACACGCCCAATCTTGACCGTATCGCGACTGAGGGTATGCGTTTGAACCATTGCTATGTGACCAACTCTATTTGCACCCCCAGCCGCGCCGCCATTCTGACCGGCACCTATAACCATGTGAACAATGTCACCACACTTGCCACTCCCATTCACAGTCGTGGGCCGAATGTCGCCAAACATCTGCGCGGGACAGGGTATCAAACGGCGATTGTTGGCAAGTGGCACCTGGGCGAAGGCAAGGCGCATGAACCCAGCGGATTTGATTTCTGGTCGGTCCTGCCAGGTCAGGGCGAATATTTCGACCCCTATATGATAGAGATGGGACGAGAGATCGAGGTGCCGGGCTACACCACCGATGTCATCACCGACAAAAGCCTTGAGTGGCTGAAGTCTTGCGACCCGGACAAACCGTTCTTCCTGATGTGCCACCACAAGGCTCCGCACCGCGAATGGGAACCGCACCCCAAAAACCGCGGCCTGTATAGCGAAGACATCAAGGTGCCGGAAAGCTTCGATGATGATTATCGCAACCGCGCCCGCGCCGCGGCGGAAGCGAAGATGCGGATCAAGGATGATATGAAATATATCGACCTTGGCCTTGTGCAGCCTGAAGGTGGTTCCGAGGTGGGCGAGCGGGTAAAGGTTGGTGACATTAACCGCAAGGTCCCCAATCCAGATGATGTAACTTCGCTGCGTCTGATTGACCGCGATACAGGCGAGGTGTTCACCTTTGCCACGCCAAAAGAGCTGCATCATTTCAAATATCAGCGCTACCTGAAACGCTATCTGCGCACGATCCAATCGGTGGATGAGGGCGTCGGGAGGCTGCTCGATTGGCTGGATGAAACCGGGCAGGCCGAAAATACCATCGTGATCTATACCTCGGATCAGGGATTCTTTCTGGGCGAACACGGCTGGTTCGACAAACGCTTTATGTATGAGGAATCGTTTCAGATGCCCTTCCTCATCCGCTATCCAGCCGCGATTCCGGCAGGGCAGGTATGTGATGACATCATGTGCAACGTCGATTTTGCGCCGACATTCCTCGATTTTGCAGGTCAGGTGGTGCCGAACTATATGCAAGGCCGATCGGCCCGAAAGATGCTGGAGGGCGAAACCCCCGCCGATTGGCCGCAACTGGCCTATCACCGATATTGGATGCACCGCGACCCCGATCACAATGCGTATTCGCATTATGGCGTGCGCAACCAGCGCTACAAGCTGATCTATTGGTATAACGAGGGCTATGATTTGCCGGGCACAAACCACGGCGGCGAAGACCGTGAGTGGGAATTGTTCGATTGCGAAAAAGACCCGCTAGAGCTGTTCAATGTGGTCGATGACCCGGCCTATGCCGATGTTCGCCTTGCGTTGCGGGCGGAACTTGATGCCAAAATGGCGGAAATCGGCGATGAACCGGAGCATCGAAAATTGACCCGCCCAGTCACTATGTTTGCAGCGTCATGATGTAGTTGTGCTGATGCCTTTGATTTCCGACTCTGACCTTGCGCGCCATTCCCGCAGTGCTTCCTCAAATTTTATCCCGCGCTCCATTTGGACTTTCGAGAACGCTTCGGCCCGTTCGGCCCGTTCGGACTGTGCAGCCGTACCAGTTGGCGTACGGCGGACGACAACCTGAACCGCCTCCCGGTACAGATCAACAGTGCCGCGCCTTTCAGAGCGGTCCGAACCGTTCCAGAACGCGGGCGGCATGAGGGGCGCAAGCGGGATTGCCGGACCAGAGCGTCAGAAGCTCTGCCCAGGTCATCGCCGCAAAGGAAACTTCATCGCTTTCGACACTCCGGGCAAAAAGCTCGATGTCCTTGCGATGCTGCGCGAGCCGGAGCGGATCGACCACTTTACCGCTCGCCCAGTTTGCGGGTTCGGCGTAAAGATAGATCAACACCGGGCGTTTTTCGCGCCGCTGCGCCTCGGTCCGCAGACCGTAGGCGTGTTTGACCAGTTGCACCATGTCTAGCACGGCAAAGCGGTGGGCCCCGCCGGCAAAAGTGCGGCGCAGGCGGTCGTAGCCTTGCATGTTTTCGCCCCAGACCGGCCTGTCATAGCTGGCGGCAAAATCGTTGTTTTTGGCGGGGCGGAAGGGTTCATAGCGCTTGCTCTCGATCCCGATCAGGTAGTGGTCGGTCTCGATCGCGACGTCCAGCCACGGGTGTTTCCCCCCCGCCCAGGGAAAGCGCATCTCCGCCTCGAGGGTGACTGAATGCGCGGCACCGAGCCCCCCCGGCAGGGGCGGCAGATCGGCGGGCCGGTCGAGGAACCAGCCGAAGGCATTGGCAACCAGCGCAGCAGAGCTTTCGGGGCTGTCGATCTTGCCCGATTTCACCTCGTTCCCCGGCGCACGGGTCAAAGCTTCAAGGATTTTCCCGGTCGCAAGCCCGGGCAGAAAATCGGTCATGGCTTACCCCTCGGTCTGAAATGAAAGGGGCCGCACCATTCCGGTACGGCCCCCGATCAACGGCATTGACAGGATATCAGGCTTCGTCGAGCGCTTCGATGGCTTTTTGCAGATCTTCCTTGTTGATCTCCTTGTCGGTCACGGTCGCACCGGCGACGATGTGATCGACAACCTTGTCTTCGAAGATCGGCGCGCGCAGCTGCTGCTGCATCTGCTGGTTCTTCTGGACGAATTCGAAGAACTCGCGCTCCTGTCCGGGATACTGACGCGCCTGTGTCATCACGGCCTGGGTCATTTCCTGGTCGCTCACGGTCACCTCGGCCTTGCGGCCAATCTCGGCCAGCAGCAGACCCAGACGCACGCGGCGTTCTGCGAGGGTCTTGTGCTCGTCCGTGGTTTCGATCTCGGGGTGGTTGTGATCGTGGGTCTCGGGGTTTTCCTCGTGCCACAACTGGTGCGCGATCTGGCCGGCTTCGGCCTCGACCAGTGACGGCGGCAGCTCGAACTTGACCAGATTGTCGAGTTGATCCAGCAGTGCGCGCTTCAGCACCGCGCGGGCGGCACCGCTGTATTCGGCCTCGAGACGCTCGGAAATCTGGGCCTTCAACCCGGCCAGATCTTCGGCGCCATATTTCTTGGCCAACTCGTCATCGACTTCGGCAGGCTTGGGGGCCTTGACCGCCTTGATCTTGCATTCAAACACTGCCGCTTTGCCGGCAAGGTGCTTTGCGCCGTATTCTTCCGGGAAGGTCACTTCGACCTTCAACTCGTCTTCCAGCTTGGCACCGACCAGTTGCGCCTCGAAGCCGGGGATGAACGAATTCGAGCCCAGGACCAGCGGGTAATCCTCGCCGGTGCCGCCCTCGAAATACTCGCCGTCGACCGAACCCTTGAAGTCGATCACGACCTGATCGCCGTCCTGCGCCTTGGCGATCTTGCGGCGGTCGACAAAGTTCTGCGCGCTTTCAGCGAGGTTTGCGAGGGCCTCGTCAATGGCGCTGTCTTCGGCTTTGACGATCAGACGCTCCAGCGTGACTTTCGAAGGGTCGAGTTCGGGAATTTCCGGCAAGGCTTCGTAAGTCATTTCGACCACGACATCGCTGCCCTCTTTCCACTCTTCGCCGCCAACCATCTTGACGTCGGGCTGCATCGCCGGGCGGTCGCCCGACTTCTCGAAATGCGCTTTCATCGCGCCGTCGATGGCGTCCTGCATGGCGTCGCCCATCAGGCGCGGGCCGAACTGCTTGCGCATCATGGCCATCGGCACCTTACCCTTGCGGAAACCCTTCATTTCGACCTCGGGCTGGGCCTCGATCAGCTTCTCTTGCACTTTCGCGTCAAGCTCTGCTGCGGTAACCGTGATGGTATAGCCGCGCTTCAGACCGTCGTTCAGGGTCTCAGTGACCTGCATATTGGCGTCCTCTTACGTCTCATCCGGGCCGCGGAAAGCGACCGATCCTAAATTAGACGTTCTTCTATTGTCGGACCCGGTTGCTTGCAAGGCGAAATGACGGGAATACAGGCGCGATTGCCGGTTTGCGGCCCCTTACCGCAGTTTTCAACCTTCGCCTGCTGTGCTTCGCAAATCACACGGGCGGCCGGCGTCAACCAGGCCTTTGTCGGCCAAAGGGGGGCAGGGCGGCACACGGGCAGAAAAAGAAAAAGTTCCGCAGCGCATCTCTGTCAGCGGTTTGCGCCGCAGCTCAGCCGACATCCCTTTGACTGAATAAATGGTGCGGGTAGAGGGACTTGAACCCCCACGCCTTGCGGCGCCAGAACCTAAATCTGGTGCGTCTGCCAATTTCGCCATACCCGCGCGATCCGTTGACGGGTGCCGAGCTTGCCGGTCCGCTTTCGCGATGCTGCGCGCTTGTAGCAAAGCCTTTCGCGGGAGGCGAGTGGAAATCTTCGCGAAATCGCCCTGAAATTATCGGACCATTAACCTGGTCCACCCTAATGTAGCCACATTTCGGCGCGACTTGTTACCTGTACTCACACAACAGGCAACCAGATGATCCACGATCTCAACACCCTGAGCCAAGCGCGGCAGACCTCGTCCAGCCTTGTCGCGGGTCTGCCGTCGGGCACCAAAGTCATGACACTTCGGGGCGAAATCGCGGTCGAGGGCTTGCGGAAAGGCGACCGCATCATCGCCCGCTGTGGCGCAAGGGCGCTGCGCTCGGTCCGACGCGAAAGCCATGACCGGTGCGACATGGTGCGGATCACCGCGTCATCGCTGGGGCTTGCACAACCCGAAACCGATATCATCGTGTCGCCGCAGCAGAAATTCCTGGTTGACGGCGTTTCGGCAAAAGGCCCCATAAAAACGACCGTCACGGCCGAGGACATGGTGGACGGCTTGTTCATCTGCACCGAGGAATTGCGCAAAGCCGAGTTGTTCGTGCTGGAATTTGATGGCCCCGCCGTCATTTACGCAGGCACCGCCGAACTGGCCACCTCGTAGTGCCGCGGTCGCGGGCCCGAGGGGGGGACCGCAGGTCTTCCGCCACGCGGGCCGACGCTGAACCCGGATCACAGCCCGAGCGCACGAAACACCCGCGGCAGTTCATCGGGCAGGTCTTCGGCAATCAGCCCCGGACCGAACGACCGCGCGCATTGCGCATGCAGCCACGCCCCGGCCGCCGCCGCCTTCAACGGGTCGCCCCCGCGCGCCAGAACCGCCGAAATGAACCCTGCAAGCACATCGCCCGCCCCCGCCGTCGCCAGCCAGGGCGCGGCCGCGTGATACTGCGCCGA